>ENA-UOOK01000379-UOOK01000379.1-fermentation-metagenome-genome-assembly--contig:-NODE-379-length-58234-cov-11.924681_pt1 | contig 58234 bp, 57 predicted proteins | sample MGYA00245777_ERZ724023 | MGnify/ENA primary metagenome ERZ724023 (study PRJEB28704, sample SAMN03018312) | fermentation metagenome | biome: anthropogenic terrestrial biome; feature: soil; material... | reverse complement strand
TTGTTGAAATTTCAACTTTTTAAATCAAGTTTTACACTTAAAATTTGATAGAGATAATATATCTCGCTAAGAGGTATAGTAACACTATAATAGCTTTCTATATAACTAAAACTACTTCTTACAATATCAATAAAATCTTTGTTTTCTTCTCTAAATGCTTTTATGTTTTCTATATCTTCTTCTTCCAACTGAGTTTTAGTTACCAATCTTTCTATTAAACAGCTTAAATGTATATATAAACATATAATTGTATCATTGCTGAATTGTTTCTTTAACTTATATTGTAACATCTCAATTGCATTTTCCAGCTGATTAACTATTTTATCCGGATTTAAAATAGTTATATAACTCAAAACCCCCTCTAAAGTAAAATACTTCATTATGGACTGTTTAACCTGAAAAACTTTTTGTTTAGGTATAATATCTTTTAATATCCGGTCAAAAACATAGCCTTCATTATCGGAAATGAGATCTTCCAAATATAAAAACGGTACTTCTTTTATTCCTGGATTCTCGGTACCAATAATGGCTAGTACATCAAATTTATTGAAAATATCATCATTATACTTGTTCTTCTCCAAATCCAAATAATTACAAACTATAAAATTAGCATTGGGAGGATGTTCACTTAAACTCTTTATTAAAAGATCTTTTATCTTTATAGCAGTACCAATTCCAGTAAAACAAGTAACTATAATAGCTTTTTGTCTTTTTTGTTCAGTATATATAATTTTACATTTGTATCCATCGAGATTTTCTACATTGTTTATTATTTGTTCTATGGATAAATCTTGATTTATATCACTGCCCACTTTTAATGCCAATTTCGTAGTTAAATTGTTTATAATACCTATATCTCCATGATGTACTCTTTCCAGTCCCTTATATATTTCTTCCAAAGAACCCATGTCAACTAAGATAATTACCCCTTTGGACGTATTTACCTCTTTAAAATATTGTTTTAATTTTTCTACAATATCTGCTGTAGTAGTATCTATGGGCATATCAAAGGATTCAAAAATATCAATTCCAAGCAGATGATTGGCCACATTGGCAATACTACTAGCCGTAGAATATCCATGAGCTATTAAAACAGCCTTTATTTTCTTTGAGTAATTTTCTTCTCCTGAATTGATCAAATAGAGTATTATAATTACCATTTCCACCTTCCCAAGGGATATGTCCAAATTAATCTTTATAAAATTTATAATTTTATATGTAGTGTCATATTCATGGGGATAACTATATTTTAATATATCAACATATTCATTTATTTCAGATTCATAGTCTTGCAACATCAAACTATATTGGTGCTCCATGGACGTCTGTATAAAGCAGGCAAACTTATAAATATTATTATCTGTATATCTGATATCGTATTTAGATTTTAATATTGAAAACATATCCTGAATACATTTATATAAGATATAAAATCTCTCATGCCTTATATCCTCACTGCTGTAAGAATTCATGTTTAATATTAATTTCTTAAAATATTCATCTATTAGTTTCTGAATCTTCTTTATTAAAAAATCATCTTTGTTATCCATCTTTATTTCAGAAAGTAATTTCAACACGGAATCATAAAATTGGATATGAATTTCATTTTCAAAATTTTTCTCAAGAAAATTTATGTCATCAGATTTGTTTATTATCAGGTCTTCTGTTATATATCCCTTATAAAGACTGTCTATATAGTTTGTCTTACTATTTATAGCATTTTTTACTAAATATTCTGGAAGCATCATAAAATCAATATCTATAAACTCCCTTTCTCCTCTTTCCATAATGTCTTCCCTATTATATGCTCTGGCACATGTAATTGTGATATCATTTTTCAATTGCCCTATATTTCCTTCAAAATCAGCGTCCATAAGTATTTTTAGAGCGTGTCTCGATATTCTTATATTATGGCTTATCAAATGTGACTCTTCTTTAAAAAAATGATATATAAGCTGAAATTTTTCGTTAAGAGGCCTGTCTCTTAACGGCGGTTTCTTTATTATTATGGGAATTCTTCTCAAAAAAGTATTCAATAAAACAGCCTTTGGATCTTCTGTAGTTGCAAATATAAACCTAACGTCTGCCTTTCTATATACTTCGTTTTCTCCAATTCTCGCAAATATTCCCTTGTCCATGAAAAAGAAAAGTTGCTCTTGTCCTTCCGGAGGGAGACGGTGTATTTCATCCAAAAAAACATAACCACCATCAGCATTTTCTATAATACCTTCTCTATCAGTTTCAGCTCCCGTAAAAGCTCCCTTCTTATATCCAAATAACGCTGCAGATAGGAGCTCTTTATTGTTAGAATATTTTGCACAATTAAAAGTTAAAAATGGAGCATCTCTTTTTATATATCCATTAGCCCTTGCATATTCATAAATCTTTCCTGCTAAGAAACTCTTCCCTGATCCGGTAGAACCTACAATAAGAATGGATAAACCTTTTGGAGGATACTTTACCGCAATCTTGCACTGTTCAATTTGATAAGCCAAACTACCGTTATATCCAATCACATCCATAAAAACGTTTTCTTCGTTCTTCAAAAAAATTTTGGGATCTTTTTGTTTTTCTTTTATTTCCATTAATTCTTCAAAATTTTTATAAATTAATTCCCCTCTCAATTCAACATCAAAACTATTTTCAAAGATTTCCAAATCTATAAAATATACCGGTCTCGTATTAATTTTTATAATTTTCCCTTCTTTGTTAAGGACACTGAGGCAATGGCTTATCAAGCTTCTGTTAATCGATGTCTTTTCAAACAATTCCTGAGCAGTTATTCCAAATTCTTTTATCCCGTTGTTTATTCTTTCTAAGTTATTCTCTTTTACTTCCTTTATGATTATTTCTCTATTTGTCATTACACTTACCCTCCCTTCTTCAGTTATTATTTAATTATCGATAAAAAGTCTAAAAATGTAATATTGTATATACAATTATTGCTTTTTATTATATATTCTATAAACTGAAAAGTCAATTCTTTATGACATAGAAAAATCCCAAAGAAATGTTATCTAAACCTTCTTTTGGGATTCTATTCCAGTATTGTTTACCCCACTTCCCATTTATTCTTTTCCTTCTGTCACCTTTTATCAATTTGGACTTCAAAAGTGTTCCTCTCTCCCGGATAACGAGCTATTGATAATTCAATAGCCCGATCCATTTGGTCAAAAGCAATAGTTTTCACATAGTGAATTGCAGTATTTCGTTTTACTTGCAGTAATTTTGCATCCTCATTATTTATAATTCTTGCGCAAACAAACCTATTGGCTTTAAATACAGTGGTATCATAATCTTTTTCAAAAATATCATATAGAGATAAATTCTCAAAATCATAATTTTCTAATCCGTCAAAATATTTTAACGGTATATAAGTATCCACGAGCACAATTGGAATATCATTTCCATATCTTAATCTTTTAATATGGAGGCATTCTTCATCCTCATTTAATTCCAATGGAGAGAAAATTGCTTCGTCATATCCTACCTTTTTTAACTCCAATACCTTGGTGGATGGTCTTAATCCCTCTCTTTTCATTTCTTGATAAAAACTCGATAATTCTTTAAAGAAATTTTCTCTCACTTCTCTTTCTCTAACAAAAGTCCCTTTTCCTTTATATCTAACGATAACTCCTTCCGAAAGCAGCTCTGCATAAGCTTGTCTTACTACTGGCCTTGAAATTTTTAAAGTTTCGCATAATTCTTGCTCGGTTGGCAATTTATCATTAGCTTTAATCGTTCCATCTTCGATAGCTTTTATAATGCAATCCTTTATCTGGGAATAAAAGGGTGTAGAAATATGCTTATTAATTTTAATATATTCCATATAATTCTTCCTCTCAAAAATTATGTGATAACATAATAACACAAATTTATATTATTATATTATCATTTTAAATATGAATGTTCAAGTTAAGAGTAATATGGTGAATAACCTCAATTTTATGCATTTTATTATAATTTTATTCTTTATTATTTCCCCCAATTATATTATAATAATGTTATTACAATCGAAAGGGTGATAACTATTGATTGGAACAATTATAACGGGGCACGGAATGTTTGCATCCGGGATGTTAAGCTCATTAAAATTAATTGTCGGAGAAATGGAAAACATTTTTGCAGTTGACTTTTCCCCTGAAAATTCGCCGGAAGATTTAGAAAAAGAATTAAAACAAGTTTTAAAAAAATTAAGTTTGTGTGACTCAATCGTGATTTTTACCGATATCATGGGGGGTACCCCTTTTAAAACTTCCGTAACTTTGACAGTAGAACTAAAAAACTGTTACATTATCTATGGTACAAATTTACCTCTGTTGTTGGAATTCAGTATGTTGGAAAAAGAAAATAACGACATGATTTCCCTTATTAATCAATGTATATCTACAGGGAAAGAACAAATGCGTTTATTTCAATTTAAAAAGTTCGATTTCACAGAAGAAAATTATGAAGATGGCATATAAATAGTAAAAAGGCTTCTATTAAAACATTAATATATTCAGGAAGCCTTTTTTAGAACCTATTTAAGACAAAGTACATATTAAGAGAAAATATAAATATAATTAATCATTATTTAATCCTTTCGCACTAAAATACCAATAATAAAGTTCTTTATTTTTAGGATGGTTATATCCATTACAGCTTTCATACAACCTGCGTGCAGGTAAATTATCGGTCTGGGTGATCAGATAAACATAATGAAGATTTTCTTTTTGGGCATATTCAAGGGCCATATTTAATAATTTTTTAGCAATCCCTTTTCTCCGATATTCTGCGGATACACATACGTGATGTATATATAACATATCATTTCCATTATCAATTCTCGGCAGTTGATAACCTAATACATAGGCAACAACATTTTCATCTTCAACACATGCATAAATTATATTTCTCTTATCAGATAAAAATTTAACTGATTTCTGACAATCTACAGGTTGATGAAAAAAATTAGAAATTATTGAATTTAACTCCAACTCGTTTTTTTGATTTAATTTTTTAAGTTCCATTATCTGGTTACAGTTTTCTTCGATACTCCTTCTGGAGCATCCGGATTATATCCTCTTGCTATAGAAAGGAGACAAGAGAACATTTGAGAGAATATTGTACAAGAGAAAACCGCTTTTAAACCTTCATGATTAGTCGGCAATTCAATAATTTCATCAGCATCTTTTATTAAATTTTTATTGTTTGTAACAACCGTACTAAATATCTTATATTCTTTTTTAAGACGATTATATAAACTAATGATACTATCGTTTGTATGGTTATCAGCTATAAAGAAAATTGTTGGTATAAATCTTCGAGTTGCGGCAATAGGTCCATGTTGATAATCACTGGAAGCATAACATCTTGCATCTAAGTAGCTTGTTTCCTGAATTTTTAATTCTGTCTCTAACCCAAGAGCATACAATAAGCCGCGCCCAAATATAAGTATGTTACTTGCATTTCTGTAAAGAGGAATAATTTTTCTTATTTGGTCCTCAATCAACAAGGATTCACTTACAATTTCTTTCAGGTGCAATATTTCATCAATGAAATCGTTGTTATCGCTTATATAAGCAGCTAAAGCAGAAATAATCGCAAGTTGAGTGATGTATGACTTTGCTGCAGTGACACTCAGCTCAGGGCCACATTCACAGTTCATATAATAACTTCCTACTCTGGTCATTAAGGAATCTCTTACATTAGTAATACTTACACAAACTCCTCCTTGATTTTCGCATGCCTTCATTGTTTCATAAACATCTTGAGCTCCTCCCGACTGAGAAACTCCAATTAAAAGTATATTACTATAATCAGGAATTGCCTCATAAGACGTAATAACCGACGGAGAAGCAATAGATGCCGTCATTCCACAATAGATTTCAAATAAATATTTACCTACTTGGCATGCATGCTCACTCGAACCTCTGGCAGCAAATACTACTGTATTTATTTTTCTTTTCTTTACCTCGGCTGCAATGGACTTAATCGTCTCCATATTAAATTTAACAGCATTTTCAACTGCTCGTGGTTGTTCAAATATTTCTTTCCACATTTGAGATTTTGAAGTATCGTACATTTTATAATCCCCCATCTTCTAAAGTTATTTGTATATGGAATATAGAAGGCTAATCTTCAATTGAAAAGATAAGCCTTCTATACAAAAACATCTAAAGAATTCCCAAGGCTGAACAAAGTATTGAAACTAAGATAATCGAAACAATAAGAAGAACTATATTAACACGTTTGTTTTTCAACAGCCAATAAGTGAAAAATACAAAACCTAAAGGCAAAAGATTGGGCAAAATCTTATCAAAGAAATCTTTCTGAATCGATAAGGATGATCCTTTTGCAAGAGGAATAGAAGATAAAATATTAATACTAACATAGCTTGGAATCAATCCGCCTACTACCATTACGCCGAGAATTCCTGCTGCTTTTGTAATAGCACCGGCATTTTTACGGATTGTTGAAATTGCATTTACTCCTAAAGAATATCCAAATCTGGCAAACCAAACTCTTGAATACCAGGCAATAAACCATATAAGCATATAAAGAATTGGACCTACAATTGAACCTTCCTGGGCTAAAGACGAACAAATACCTGCACTAATAGGCAATAGGGTAAACCAGAATATGGCATCCCCAAGGCCTGCTAAAGGTCCAAACAATCCAACTTTTAAATTCTTAATTAAATTACGGTCTTCTCCGGCTTCTTCAAGAGATACAATTAATCCCATAAGAAATGTCCCCATATGAGGTTCCGTATTTATAAAATCCATATTATTTGTCATAGCTTTTGAAATCTCTTCTTTATTGTCGCCATATATCTTTTTAAAGCTTGGAATCATACTGGCAGTAAACCCACCGGCCTGCATACGTTCATAATTAAATCCTGTTTGATACGCTGTTGAAATAATACCCAGCTTTGTAATATCCTTTTTAGATAGCTTATTTCTATATTCCCCCATCATTGTCACCTCCCGTATCACCCGGAATAATTTTGTTCTTATCGTTAACATATCCAATAATAGCAACTGCTGCTCCTGCAATTGCTATAGGCAATACATTTTGTAACGGTAAAAATGAAGCAATCAAAAATCCGATAAATAAATATCCTACATTTTCAGTTTTAAGCATGATTCTCAATAATAATCCTAAACCAACACCCGGCAATAATCCTCCTGCGACTTCAAAACCATGAACTAACCATGCAGGGAATGAATTAACAAATGCACTGATGGGCTCCTGTATTGCATAAGCTGATAAGAAAATTACGATTGCATAAGATAAAGCAACCACAAGTCCCATCCAGGTTATAGTTCTAACAAAAGGTCCTGTTTCTCCTTTAGCAGCATAATCATCTAATTTACTCATGACTCCTGAAAATGTGGAATTAAAGAAAATATTGATATATTGCATTAAAAGTGCAAAGGGAAGAGATAATCCTAAGGCCGTAGCAACGGGTACTCCACTCGTATAAGCCAGCACTGTTGTCATGACTCCCGCAACTAACGGATTAGGTGGAACAGTGCCGCCAACCGTGGTCAGTCCAACATAGGTCAGCTCGCAAACAGCACCTGCTGCCAAACCAAGTTGTACATCGCCAAGTATAATTCCTGTAAAAAAACATACAACGATAGGTCTGAAGATAAAAAATGCTTCCCATACGGCATCTATTCCACATATAAATGTCATCAATGCCAATAGCAGACCCTGTGATAATGTGATTTCCATAACTTTTCTCTCCTTTCATAATAGTTTATATTTTAAAAATTGATTTGTTTATAAAACCATAAAAAACAAACCAATTTAGGGCCTGTTTAAAACTAAATTTCAAAATCAAGCTTATGATCATTTGGAGTTATCTGTATGAAAACATCAACTCCCATATTTCGAATTGCTCTTAAATCTTCCAAATCCTTTTCATCAAGATAAACATGAACATCACGAGATACTTTTTTCCCTTCCGAATAATGCATATTTCCAATATTACACAATTTTATAGGAACTCCTCCTTCAACAAGTTTCCTCACTGTTTCCGGAGTTCTTGCAATAATAAATATTTTCTGAGAAGGCGATGCTTTAAAAATAACATCGATACATTTTTGTACCGAAAAGAAACGTATTCCTACTCCAACTGATTCAGCCGTCATTTGCATCAACTCCTGTTGAATTTTATCATTCGCCGTTTCATCATCAACAACAATCATTAAATTCGGCCGAATCGTTGTCGTCCAAGTTACACCTACCTGGCCATGTACCAGTCTGTTATCTATTCGCGTCCACAAAATATTAGGCGTTTTCATTCTCCACCACTCCCCCATAAATTAAATATATATCAATTCTACCTATAATTATATAATTAATATACATTTTTTAAAAACATTCTATATTTTCAGATAAATATCAATTCATCAATATTATATATAGTCAAAACTATTTCTGTATTCCCTTACTACTTTGATATTCTTTAATAATTTTTATACTACTTGTTGTCCCTATTCTGGTTGCTCCTGCATCAATCATTTCTAAAAAAGTATTTAGATCACGAATTCCCCCAGCCGCTTTAATCCCAACTTCATCTTTAACAATGCTCTTCATTAACTTAACGTCTTCAACTTTTGCTCCGCTTATTCCAAACCCGGTGGATGTCTTTATAAAATCCGGCTTTATTTTTAATGCAATTTTGCATAATTCAATAATTTCATTTCTTTCCAAATAACAATTTTCCAATATCGCTTTTGAAATTATATTGCGGTCATGACACAAGCCCACAATAGCCTCCATTTCTTTTTCTACGTATTTAATATTTCCATTCTTTAACTCCCCTATATTAATTACATAGTCAATCTCATCACATCCGTTATCAATGGAGTTTTTTGTTTCAAATAATTTAGTTTCTAATGTAGTTTGCCCCAAGGGAAAACTGATGGCAGCCCCTACATGTATACCAGTCTCTTTAAGTTGCTCTTTACAAAATTTTACTTGAGCTGAATTTATGGCAATCATTCCAAATCCATATTTCTTACATTCATTACAAGCCTTAGTAATTTCAAGGGATGTCGCATTTGGCTTCAATATCGTATGATCAATAATCTTAGCTATTTTTTTAACTGTTAGCAATTCAATTTCCTCCTATATTGTTATATTGTAATTACATTATAATATAACAATATGATTTTAGTCAATATTTTTTTAATTTATATTATTAAAATAGTTTAATTTTTCAAATTATTTTATATCATTCCCGTTTAAATAATTGACATAATAAGTTATTATGTTATAATGAAATTACAATTATGTTATAATGTAATTACATTGAGGTGATATTTGTGAATAAATTTATATCCCCGTCTATAATGTGCGGAGATTGGGCCAATTTTGACAAAAATATAAAATCTTTTGAAGAAAATTCAATTGATTATATTCATGTTGATATAATGGATGGAGAATTTGTTCCTAACTTTGCCTTTGGAACGGATTTTGTTAGTTATTTGCATAAAAGAACCAATATTCCTTTAGATATTCATCTAATGGTAACCAATCCAAATATTAAAATTGATTTTTTTAAATTCAATCCTAACGATATCGTTACTTTTCATATAGAAGCAAGTCACAATCCGTTAAATACAATAAAAAAAATTCATTCGATTCCCGCAAAGGCAGGAATTGCCTTAAAACCTAAAACAGACGTTGAAACATTGATTCCTTATATTGAACAAATAGAACTTGTTCTTATTTTAACGGTTCACCCTGGATTTGCAGGTCAAAAGCTAATACCTTATACCTTAAATAAAATAAAACAAACTCGAAAATTGGCAGATTACCTTAATCCCAATTTATTAATTGAAGTCGATGGCAACGTTAGTTTTGAAAACAGTGGTAAAATGAGTCAGCTTGGAGCAAATGTCTTTGTCGCCGGAACAAGTAGTTTGTTTAATAATGCAGATTTTAATACGAATGTCGTTAAGCTTAGAAATTCCATTATTAGAAATTAATTTTCATCTATGGAACTGTCATATATTAAAAATTAATTGAAATAATAATAAATATAATTACATGAGTATAAACGGAGGCGATATTATGTCTGATAAAAAAATGACAATGTTGGATTACGTATATGAAACACCGCAAGCAGTCAGAAATAATGTTAAAAATTCTTTTAACATTACAAAAAATTTAGTTGATCTATTTTTGAAAAAGGACTATAAAAGGCTTTGGATCATTGCATCAGGTTCATCCTACAATGCATCTCAGTGTGCAAAATTATTTATTGAAAAATATTTAAACATTGAAGTAAAGATAATTTCTCCTTTTACCTTTAATTATTACGAATCGAATTTAAAAGATGATGATTTTGCAATAGTAATATCTCAAAGCGGATGTAGTACGAATTCAATCGATTCTTTAAAAAAGTTAAACGAATTAAAGATTGAATCTATAGGGGTTACTGCAAATTTAGACAGTGATTTTAAAGATTATGCAACTCATATCATTGATTATGGCTGCGGAATAGAAACCGTAGGTTATGTAACTAAAGGTGTAGTTACTTTGTCTGTCTTTCTTATGTTATTTTCAGTTGAGGCTTCTTATGCAAAGGGAAATCTGACATCAGAAGAAAAAGCTATGTTACTTAACCAAATTTCAGATTCAATGTCTACCTATGAGGAAATAACAAGAAACACCCTCAAATTATTCAAAGATAATTATAAATCATTTACTTCCATGACAAACGCTTATGTTTGTGGATGCGGAATTAGTTTTGGAGCAGCTCTTGAAGGGGCCTTAAAGATCGGAGAAACAATCCAGATTCCGGCAGTTGCCTATGAGGCAGAAGAATTTTTACATGGACCAAATCTTCAACTAAATCCATTGTATACTCTCTTTTTCATTGATAATGAAGACTCAACATCTCAACGTACAATAGAAATTTATCATGCTGTACGCAGTATAACTGATCGTGCATTTATTATCACAAATAATAAAACAGTGGACGAACAACATGCTCTGCGTTTTACTTCTCAGCCTAATCCATATCTGAAATCAATTTATACTGTTGCCTTCTTTCAAGTACTGTCCTTTATGGTTACAAACGAACTTCATAAGTGGGAAAAGCACCCTCTATACAACAAATTTAAAACTTTAATATCATATAAAAGTAAATCATATATCGACAGAGAGTGTTAATGTTAAATATCTTAATAAATAATTTCGATATGCCTGATCTTAACGGAAAATGAATGCCAACTTTAAACCCTTCTTTATCGGCCTTATTGCATAATCTTTCAATATCCCCTTCCTCCTCAAACAAACATGCTTCTATTCCGTAAAACCCTTTCCTAAAATCCCTGTCAAATTTCTTATCATCATATTTTCCATACATCCCAATCATAAAATCGCCCATTATTATATCTCCCCAATATATAAATGTTACTTGTCTTATTATAAGCTTTCCATTTGGTATTTTCAAATTTTATTACCTTATTTAACATCGCCACTGCTTATAAATCAGCAGTGGCGACTAATAAAAAGTTTTCCGTCTATTTCACAAGTCCCATCTTTCATGTCCTTCTCATTCCGTAATTAAATGTTTTGCCCTTTCTGAATCCCGCCAATTGCTTTGATATCCGCTCAACATGTCTACAAAACGTTTCGCCGTCAAATGAGGACGTGTAATTGCACTCCCTACAACCACAGCATGAGCACCAAGGTAAATGCATTTCATGGCATCTTCCGGAGTATATATATGGCCTTCCATTATTACATAGGCTGAATCTTTAAAATTCCTGCACATCTTTGCAAGCATACGGTAATCCGGCCCCTCGATATGAGCTGTTTCTTTAGTATATCCATATAAAGTCGGCGCCACAATATCTGCTCCATTATCAATTGCTCTTGCTGCTTCTTCATACGTCGAGATATCTGCAAGAATAATGGCTTCCGGAATTTCCTTTCTTACTATCTTTAATAAATTCCAAGCCGGCCTACCTTCATGAGTTATCTGTGCCGTACAATCCAACGCAATAATATCCGCACCCGCTTCCCATACCTCTCTGGCAGCGTCTAAAGTAGGAGTTATAAATACATCTGTATCTTTATGCCATATCTTATACAATCCAATCATAGGCAAATCGACTTTTTCTTTAATTGCCCGAATCTGTTCAGGTGAATTGGCACGGATTCCAACGGCTCCGGCCCATTGTGCAGACTCAGCCATTTTAACCGCTATATCATCTGTATAAATCGGATCATCACGTTGTACCTGGCATGACACAATTAATCCTTTTTTCATAGAATCCAGCAGTTTTTCCTTCTTCTCGTCCATTGTTTTTTCTCCCTTTTTATATTAATTATCGATATTTATTGATTTAATCAATCAATTCTTGGATACTATACAATAATTAATTATAACTCTTTTCGACTTTGCTGTACTTATATTTTTTTAATGTCAAGCATATTAATGCTGTTACGGATGCGCCGGCCATCATGCATAACAGTCCAATCAGCGGTTTATTTACTGCTCCTAACAATAATACAATGGGCCCTCCATGGGCTACCGTATCCGTAATTCCAAACAAAAATCCCATAGTACATGATACAGCAGAACCTATCATATTAGCCGGGATAACTGTAAATGGATCACTGGCAGCAAAAGGAATTGCCCCTTCTGATATTCCTACTAATCCCATAGCCAATGCTGCTTTACCATTTGCTGTTTCTTCTGATTGAAACAATCGATGTTTGCGGTCCAGAAACGTAGCTAATGCCATTCCTAAGGGAGCTACCGGAATTGCACAGGCCTGAGCTCCCATAAATTGAGGCTGACCTTCTGCAATCAATCCTACAGAAAACATAAAAGCCACTTTCCCAAATGGTCCACCCATATCAAACCCTTGCATTAATCCAACTACAATTCCTAATATTATTAAGCTCCCTGTGGATAATCTTTGAAGCATGGCATTAAGAGCTGTCATCAGTGAAGAAATCGGCATTCCAATAATAAATATAAAAATAAAGGCAATAAATAATGAAGCCGTAATAGGAATCAACATAATCGGTACTAAAGGCTGAATTGCTTCTGGGTATTTAAAATGTTTTAACCACTTTACAAAGTATCCGACTAAAAGTCCTGCTATTATTGCTCCGATAAAACCGGTACCGGCAGTGGAATTATAAAAAGAACCGTTATTTGCAATCCAACCGCCAATCATGCCCGGAGCCAATGCGGCACGATCACCGATTGCACTTGCAATATATCCAGCCAGTATAGGAATCATTAAAGTAAAACCGGTACTTCCTACAGCAGAAATTTTATTCCAAAAACTCCCTTCCGGAATTACTAAACCATTCGGTGTCGGTTCCCCTCCTATAGCAAGAGATATGGCAATTAGTAATCCTCCTATAACAACAAAAGGAATCATATAAGATACTCCGCTCATCAACACTTTGTACAATGATTTATGCTGTGACTCTGTGTCAGATTCTTCAAAATGGGTAACCGTTTTTTTCTGATTGTGCTTATAAATGGGTGCTTTTTTATCAAGAATTTGCATAATCAATTCTTTGGGCTCATCAATTCCTTTCTTCGCACTTGTATTTATAACTCGTTTCCCGGCAAAACGTTCCATATCCGTTTCTCTGTCACTGGCAATAATAATTCCTTCTGCATGTTCAATCTCTTCTTTTGTCGGTGAATTTTCTATACCAATTGAACCGTTTGTCTCTACCTTTATTGTAACTCCTATTTCATTAGCAGCTTTCTCCAATGCTTTTTGTGCTAAATAAGTATGAGCCACTCCAACGGTACATCCTGTAACCCCTATTAAAAATCTTCCCCCTTTTCTTGTCTGATGTTCTTCCTCTATTTCTTTTGAAAATATGTCAACAACCTCTTGCTCTGTTTTTGCGCCTTTTATCTTTTGAATACAATCAGTTTCTAATAAATGAGATGTAAGATTACTTAGAATTGAAATATGCGTATCGTTTGCATTCTGAGGTATAGCAATCAAAAATATAACATAACTCAGTCTGCCCTCACCGCTGAAATCTATCCCATTACGGGATATTCCGATAGCTACTGCCGGTTTTATGACTGCTGCTGATTTGGCATGAGGTATTGCTACACCATTGTCCAGCTCTGTTGAAACTTCTTCTTCTCGTTTTAAAACATCAGCAATATATTGGTTTTTGTCTTTAATAATTTGTTTTGTTTCAAAAAGACCTGATAACTCTTTAATTGCTGACTTCTTGTCCTTAGATTGTAAATTGATTTTTACAAGTTCTGAGGAAAGAAATTGTGATATGTTTCTCATTATAATACCCTCCTTAAATTTTATAATTTAACTTTATTTGTTATAAATTCTTTCCTTTTCTATAACCCATATGAAAATCATGTTCCTCCTTAATTTATTGTGCTTCTATTGAAGCCTTTTTTATAAAATTCTTATCTGAATTTCAAATAAGTTCCAATCGAGTTAGCATTTTAGAAATGCCTTCTTGTTCCAATGGTTCCGTTACATAGTCTGCATGCTTTTTTAATTCTTCATTGCCGTCACCCATTGCAATTCCAATATCTGCTTCATTCAACATTTCCATGTCATTTACGTCATCGCCAAAGGCATAACTTTCCGTCAACTTGTTTCCTACATATTCTTTAATAATCCGTACTCCTTTACCTTTTGACACATTTTTCGGATAAAAGTCATAAGAATAAAATGATTGCTGTCTCAATATATTAAATTCATTTCCATATTTGCGATTAATAATGTCAAATTTCTCTTTAGTAGGAAGTATAACAATCAATTTGTAAATCTGAAATTGTTCTAAAAACGATTTCTGCTCATCTACTGTCTTAATGAATCTACTCTCTACCGCAATATTTCGAATCAATCGTTTTCTCTCTTCCAAACTCATATTAACTGCATAACAACATTCCGGACTTTCCAATACTATGGGAATTTCATATATTTTACCGGTATTTACAATATCCACAACATATGTTTTTGAAATCGGCTTACTGTTAATTACCTCACCGTTCATTTCAATATAAGCTCCATTATTACAAATTAAAATATCCGGTTCTAATTCCAGTATGCTTTTTTGAATAAAGCATTTGGATCGTCCCGTTGCAATCGCCACATAAATACGGTTTTCTTTTAATTTCCGTATTGCCCTTATTGTTTCCGGTGTTGGTTTATGGATATTTTTTTCACATTTTGTTAGTGTTCCGTCAATATCAAAAAATATGATTTTTCTACCCATAGCTATCACCTCCCCTCTCATTATACAATCTATCTATTTCAGTATAAATCTTCATAATTCGTATTATATTATTATAATTCATTTTAATTCATCAATGGCTGTAAAAAACCGTCATCTTGCTTATCATATACGTAAACTCATATTTATCACAAGCAGGATGACGGTATATTTATCATCTGCATAATCAGCTGCATATAATAAAATTGTCCGGTAATTTCCTTTCTTTAGAGAACATATTCACATACACATTTGTAAATGCACTTAACTCAGTCCATGTGCATAATGCCTTCACATTAAACTTTGAATCGTCAACTAACAGATAATTACGGTTACAACGTTTCATAGCCTCCAGTTTAACAGCACCCACCTTTACATCAAACACATATACTTCTCCTGTATCCAGATTTATACCATTTGTACTGAAAAAACCATGATCAAAATTGAAACTGTGCAGCATATCACATGCCATAGTTCCTACGCTCATATCATAACCAAAATGGAATTCTCCTCCCAATAAATAAACTTCTTCCTGAAAGCTGGAGGGAATCTTACGTAATAAATAGGTACTTGCAGTAACAATTTTCACACGTTTTCTAAGAAGTCCTTGTATCAAATAAGCCGGTGTTGACCCTCCGTCTATATAAATACAATCTCCATCTTTTACATTTTCTACTGCTTTCTCACATATAATTCTTTTCGCATCTGCACTGAGGTTTTCTTTATCAACAACGGGCATTTCATTAAAGGTAGATAAGGTCTTGGATATTTCCACTGCCGTTGCTCCGCCCCGTTCACGCTTTACCATACCGCGTTTTTCTAATTCGATCAAATCTCTATTAATAGTTGATTTTGATACATCCAGTTCATCCATGAGCTCCTTAATTGTTACAAAGGATTTTGAATGAATAATATTCATAATATGGTATAGTCTCTCCTGTAATAGCATATAATAGCCTCCATTTGATATACTGATATATCTTATACTAATTTTATTGTAACAAAGAATGGCTACCTGTGTCAACAATTCAATTCAAATTAATTCAAAGCTATTTATCTCATTTCATATTTCAATTCTCTAACCGCCTATTTTTACAGTTACATTGTGGACCTTTCCTATATCTATATATGACAACAATTCACTTTTATTTACTGTAGGAATTCCTTCCATTCTATAAGGCTTTTGCATCTTCTCATATTTATTTTTACCCAAGGTATGATAGGGCAGTAAATGGACCTCCTTTACGCGGAGTTCGCTTCCCAATTTTATAATCGAAGCCAAAACATCTTTCTCATAATTAAACTTAGGAATAACAGGAACTCTTATAATAACACGTTCCTTATAATTTTCTGCAATATAACGGAGATTATTCAATATCATATCCAAATCTCCGCCTGTTACAGATTTAAGTACCTCTTTATCCGTATGCTTTACATCAAATAGAAATGTGTCTATATATGGAATAGCCTGCTTCAGATGTGTGAGGGTACATTGTCCCGTTGTTTCAACTGCAATATTCAATGATTCCTTTTTCAATGCTTTCAACAATTCTAAAAAGCCGTCAAATTGCAGAAATGGTTCTCCACCTGATATGGTAACTCCACCACCGGTATAATCATAATAATCCTTATCCTTTTCTACTTCTGCTACAATTTCTTCCACTGTTTTTAAAATACCCGAAAACTCAATTGCTTCATTGAAACAATTGGAGACGCATTGTTTGCAATGGATACACTTTTCTTTATCATAAGAAAAATGTTCTTCACAAAACGTAATTGCATGGGTCGGACAAACCTGTACGCACCTATGACAGTGCACACATTTCTTTTTGGTATAAAACAAATGTGAATCCATACACTGAGATTCCGGATTTGAACACCAAGGACAGTGAAGGGGACACCCTTGCATAAATACAACAGTGCGTATACCCTCACCGTCATGAGTTGCAAACTTTTCTATATTGAATATTTTAATTTTATTGATATGATGCTCTAAATTAATATCACTTCTCATCTTTAGCCATACAACTCCCTGCTTAATAATTCTTCTTGTACATCCGGCATTAAATCTACAAATACTGCACTGTACCCTGCCACTCTTACAAGCAAATCCGGATATTTTTGAGGATGTTTCTGTGCATCTTCCAACACCCCATGATCAACCACCGTTACCATCAATTGGCACCCTCCCTTCTTAAAATATACATCAAAGAGAGCCTTTACCTTTTCTTTATCTTCTTTCATCATATGGGGTGTAAATCTAATATTCTGTACGCTTCCTCCGTGATACCTGGCTTTAAATCTCGACAGAGAATTGAGGACCGCCGTCGGACCGCTTTTGGCAGCACCACCTTGAGGATTATTGGCCGGATTCATATATTGTCCTTTTCGTCTTCCATCTAAAGAAGCACTTGTCTTATGTCCCCAGTCTGTATTTGTTTGATTGTTACTGATTACAATTAAATAATATCCCATTCCTTTACCAATTCCTCTCTGCCTGATACCCTTAGCCACAAACTCATACAAATCGTTGGCAAGATCATCACATTCTTTATGATCATTACCGTACTTCGGAACATCCAAGAGTTCCTTTCTGATTTTTTCGTACCCTACAAAATCATGCAATGCCGCTTCATTCAACTCCTTCAGAGTGTATTTCTCCTGATCAAAGACCAGGCTCTTAATTGCATACAGTGCGTCTGACGCATTGATATTTCCATAGGTTTCATTTGTTCCGCCTAAAATTTCCACTCCTCCGTCAAGCAATGCTTTCCCTCTGTCAATACAGTCATCCATCAAAATACTCGTAAATAAAAACGACACTTCCTTATTCATCACTTCATAACTATGATACTGAGCCTCTATACTTAAATCAAAATAGTAATCCAATAGTTCTTTATATTGACTATAAAATTCTTCAAAAGTCCTGTATTCGTCCAGCGGTTTTATATGGATAGGTCCCCCCTTATAAATACCATCCATGGGATCTATACCTTTATTCAAAGTTATATTCAGCAATTTCAGTAAATTCAACAATGTATTGGGGGTACCGACACTTTTTCCTTGGATAACAAATTCACCGCACCCGAAAGGTACATATTGCTGAGCCGTTTTTTTATCAAGTCTCATAGCATATTCTACTGCCGGAACATTTACTTCATCATTATAAAGGGTAGGATAAGTAGCTCCGGAAGAAATACAATCGTAAGCCATATCCTTAATATCCTCAGGTGTATCTTTATATAAACGCAGCGTAAACTGAGGCTCTACATATCTTGTATTTTTACATACTTTGAGGCAAATCCTTGTAAACAAATCTGCGCCTTCCACATCATCGCGCCCTTCTCCTCCCACAATAATACGTCCGTTAACCGTCGTACGGCGATTTTCAATCATCCACCACAAAGATTTTAAATAGCGGTATGCATCTTCTTCTGTAATTATCCCTTCATCAATATCACGCTTTAAATAAGTACCTAATATATCATCCAATCTTCCATAATTAATTACACCGGCACATAAGGCATAAATCCAAAATAGCTGTAATGCTTGATGAAAGGTATGAGGCGGTTCTTCACGAATTGCATCTAAATCTTTAAACATAAGGTCCAATTCTTTCTTACGTTCCGTATTTGCAGAAGGTATTTTCTCCAAAACCAATTCCTTTTGTCGGTCTATCACATCTTTTAAAAGGTTTAATGCTTCTATAGAACAAGAAAGAAACTCATTCTGGGGTTTCAATTGAATTATCCGAATTAAACCGTTAATACCATATTTCATCAATCTTTTATAATTCAGCATCATGCCGCTTAGACGTGCTGTAGCCATTAAAGGATAATTACAATCTATAAATCGTCCCGTTGTTGTATCATTCAATACATCTTGGCAATAGATTGACTTAATATCATGATCCTGCCAATAATCATATAGAACATCTACTCTATTCTTCTCATCCTCAGTACTTAACAGTTCTTTAAACTCCCTCAGTTTATGGAATACACAGTAATGTCCCACTCCTCCGATGCTTGTAGTACTTCCAAAACCAATGGGAAGATAATCAAGTCTTCCTGCTATTAAGTCCGTATCTTCAATAGAACGGAACAATACGGGAAATATGGTTTTAAGACAATTCAATTCACGCCTTGCCTTATCAAGTTTTTCACTTTCTTTATAAGCTTTCGTATATGCTTCCATAATTTCAAGTTGTTGTTTTAGCGGTTTTTCACAGGGTATTTTTTTACTTACTTCTACGTTTTGTTCTCCGTCAATATTAATCCTTGCCATTGCTCTACTCCTTCCTCACTAATTGATCATTATTTTCATCTTTCTATAAATTTACTATACCATTGCTTTGCTTCATTGTCAATCATTTTATATCTTTTTAATTTATTTTGATTCATATTATTTCAGACTAATTCTACATTTTTAAGAGCAAAAAATAATGCCTGCAGATTTTCTGCAGGCATTTTTTTGTTCGAATCTATAAAAAGCAAATCAATTTTAGCGATAACACTATTAAAACAATTACATACACAATAATAATACACACTATGAAGAACAAGAAATATACCTAATTTTATTCAATAAATTTCCTACAGTTACTGACATACTTATAATGTTTTTCTTCACAATTTTGTTCAAGCCAATTTAGAGTAACATCAAGAAGTTCAAGTTCACTCATATATGATATTTTCTCTGCTCCAATGATACGTTTTGCCATTTTTGTAATATCACTTTGACAGTCAATACCACGCAAATAATGCTTACAATTAGCCGTCCATATTTTCATAGTATGCTCAACCTTGTCCAATATGAAGTCTTTTTTACCTAAAGTGGTGTAATGCGGATTTGCAACGCATTTAAAATCGACTACGCAAAAGGGATTGTTCTCATCTATAGCAATCGAAACTACATAGGACTCCGGAATAAGGCTTGGCGCATAGTCAGAAAATATAATCGGATATTTAATTGCCATAATCTCCGATAATCTGGTTACAAATAAACTATTGTCGTATCCTGATACATCAATCTCAATATCTATGTCCGAATATTCATCAAAGTTATTATTTGCGAGACTTCCATATAATGTACATGACCTGACTTCTTTATATGTTGAAATATATTCCATAATTTCATTAGCGTATTCAATTAACTTTTGCATAATATTTTCCTTTCGTTACATATATAATTAAGTCAATAATCTTAACTTTGAAGTTTCATATACCTGTTCTTTATGTCAATTATAAGCCACAAATTTACAATACGCAAGAAATCTTAATGAATCAATAACCCCCCAAAAATAGAATTTGTTATTTCAAAAATTACCGATGCTTACAAGGCCTGTGATTATAATAGATAAGAAATGCCGAATTAAACACAGCTCGTAATGAGCTATTTTTATAGTAGCTTTCTTTTATTTGGGATATAATAAAGAAAACAGCTATAGAAAGGAGATGATGCCCATGACAGCTAATAACAGAATACCTAATAGATTGATAAACGAAAAAAGTCCTTATCTTCTTCAACACGCTTATAATCCTGTTAATTGGTATTCTTGGTGTGATGAAGCCTTTGATAAAGCGAAAGCTGAAGATAAACCCGTATTCCTTTCCATAGGATATTCCACCTGTCACTGGTGCCACGTTATGGAAAAAGAATCCTTTGAAGACGGAAAAGTTGCTGAAATACTCAATAAATATTTTGTCAGCATAAAAGTTGACCGGGAAGAAAGGCCTGACATCGACAATATCTATATGTCCATCTGTCAAAGTTTAACCGGGCAAGGAGGATGGCCTCTTACAATAATAATGACTTATGATAAAGAACCTGTATATGCGGGGACTTATCTTCCCAAAATAAGTAATTATAGCGTTTTAGGCCTTATTGACCTATTGGTATCGGCAGAAAAAATCTGGAAGTCAAGAAAGAAAGAATTTATTGAAACTGGAAAAGAGATTGCAAAAAGTATTAACAATAATTTAATCAGATATAAAAACGAAAAATTGCAGCCTAACATATTAGATAAAGCTTACCGGTTTTTTAACTTAAATTTTGATAAAACATACGGAGGATTTGGAACTCGGCCTAAATTTCCCACACCTCATAATTTAAGTTTTTTGCTTAGATACTATAAATATTTCAATGACGAAAATGCTCTGCATATGGTACAAAAAACAATAGAAGGCATGTACAGAGGAGGAATATTTGATCATATAGGATTCGGATTTTCAAGATATTCTACAGACGAAAAGTGGCTTGTTCCCCATTTTGAAAAAATGCTCTATGATAATGCCCTTATATCTCATGTATGTGCCGAAGTCTTTCTTGCTACCGGCAAAGAATTTTTTAAAGATATATCCGAAAAAATATTTGCCTATATTCTAAGAGATATGACTTCTCCCGAAGGAGGCTTCTACTGTGCTGAAGATGCGGATAGTGAAGGCGAAGAAGGAAAATTTTATGTTTGGGATAAAAAAGAAGTTGAAAATTTATTAACTCAGGAGGAATCAAAATTTTTCTCTGATTTTTATAATATAAGCGAAAATGGAAATTTTAACGGTAAAAATATTCCCAATCTTATCGACAAGGATATAAAATCCTTTGAAGAACTGGATAAAAATTTTGAAGGAATAAGAAAAAAACTGTTCAGCTACAGAGAAAAAAGAGTCCATCCTCATAAGGATGATAAAATACTCACAAGCTGGAATGGCCTTATGATAGGAGCTATGGCCTTCGGAGGAAGAGCTTTCGGAGAAAAAAAATATATCGCTGCTGCGGAAAAGTGTGCCGGTTTCCTATTAAACAATATGTTTTCAGATAAAGGACGGTTAATGGAGAGATATAGGGAAGGCAGCATTGATCACTTGGGTTTTATTGATGATTATGCCTTTTTCATATGGGGGCTTATAGAACTTTACGAAGCCACACTAAATATAAAATATCTTGAAAATGCGGTAAATTTGAATAATCAAATGACTGAATTGTTTTGGGATGAAAAGGAAGGCGGATTTTATCTGTACGGGAAAGATAGCGAAAATCTTATAATCAGGCCTAAGGAAATCTATGACGGAGCCATGCCGTCGGGAAATTCCGTAGCTTTATCTGATTTAATAAGACTTAGTAAGCTCACCGAAAATTCCGATTTGTATTCAAAAGCATCGAGACTTTTGGATCTTTTCGGCGGAAATATAAACAGCTCTCCCGAATCACATATAAACTTCCTGTCCGGGTATATGTTCATGAAATTAAAAGGAAGCGAGATAGTAATTGCAGGGGAACCGGAAAATCAAAATACAATAAATATGATAAATGAAATAAACAGAAGGTTTCTTCCTTTTACTGTTTTTATATTAAAGGACAGCAAGCAGACAGATGCCTTTGTATCTTATAAAACCACCGCTTATGTCTGTAAAAATTTCAGCTGCTATGAGCCTACCACCGATATAAAAACTTTTTGCAGACTTTTAGATGAGTAAAACTATATGTAAATTAAAAACACTCCTTCGTAAAACAGGAGTGCTTTTAAATCATTTATTTTATCTCCATATAATCTTCCGTACTCATATGGCCGTAGTATGCCACTGACATTATATCTTTGCTGATCAACGTTTCTTTACCATTTTCAAGTTTCCAAAGAGAGACGATAAAATTTTCATCATTTGATTCTTTCATATCCCATCTTAAAAATATAAGAGTTTTCCCATTATTTATATATCTCGGTCCGAAATCAAATCCGTCTTTTGCCGTAGTCAATTCCGTAACTTCCTTTGTAGCGATATTCTGAGCATATATTTTTTGTCTTCCTTTTTGGAAAAAATCTTTTCCATCGAGAACATCGGTAACAGCCGGAGAAGCAGAATATACTATATATTTTCCGTCAGGTGAAAAGGTTGGTGTCATGGCATTCACATTTTTGTCGGAAAGCCTTTTAAATGAATGATCTTTGACATCCAAGATTCCAACGCTGTTTCCATTCCATATCATTCTTCCCGAAGTTTGGGTAAACGCCAATTGAGTATTGATAATCGGCGACGGTGAAATATTATCATTATTGCATGTAGTAGAAACATTATCAAAGCTTATGAATTTCTTATTCTTAACATCATATACTCCGAAGGGTACCCCGTCTGCCGACATGGAACCTGAATGAAAATGTTTAAATATATAAACATAAGAGCTGTCATATGATTTTCCGGCAATTATAGGCATCATTCCTGCACCTGTTCCTCCGTCCTCATCCCAGTCTGCAGGGATATCAGGAATAACAATTTCTTCATTTCCGGTTTTTAAATCTATGGACACTATACCGAAGCACTTAACATATCTTCCCGGATCGTTAGGTTTTGTATATTCTTTATATTTTTCTGCCAAAAGGTTATTATCGGATATATAAATCATATTGGAATAATACTCTGCTCCCTTCTTTATCGCGTTTGTAATCCCCTTTTGAACATCATAAGTATATAATCCTCCCTTTTCACTTGAATAAACTATTCGTGAATTATCAATCCAACTGTAATATTCACCGTTCATATTCTCAAATTTACTTGATACCAAATTTAGATTTCCTTTTAGATCAGTGATACATATGGAATTACCCCGTACAAATACAACATGTTCCCCATTCGGAGAAAATTTCGGGCCAACTATCTGACCATCACAAAGTTTGGAATCAATCGCCTTATTCAAATCAATCAAATACAATCCGTCATTTTTTACAACAGCAGCACTTGTTTCCGGTTTAATTTCTGCTGATGGTGATGGACTGCTCTGAACAGGCTGAACCGACGATTGATTAATTAAAACAGATGACAAAACAATTAAAACCAATAAATTAAACTTTTTCAAATAAATCCCCCCAGATCATTAAAAATTCCGTTAATATTAATTTACCACTCATATATTATTTTATATAATCCGGTTAAAAAGGTATTTAAAAGATATTTACATTATGGTTACAAATAAGTTACAAAATCCACGCTAAATTATTATTCGTCTAAAATACCCTGCTCAATTTCTTATTTTTTTTATACTTATTATTGACAAATATATGAAAAATACAGTAAATAATAAAGTTGAAATCAACATCTTTATATATTCCGATACTTTAAGCATTTCTGTTTCATTTGACGACATTCCCTTTATCAATAATGAATTTGGTAAAAAATATACCAGATTTTCTCCCAAGCCCTTAAAAACATAAAATCCGATTCCGATAAAACATAAAAACAGGGCAATGCCTACAGGAACAGAAAAAGATTTTATATTCATAGATATAAAAGATTGCATGCTGCAAACAGAAATAGATATGATCCAGCTTATTCCCACCCAAATAAATACTTCAGGGGGAAATTCGGTTTTAAATCCGAATACAAATTTTCCCGTTACATAATAAAATATCAAGAATATCGCTTGAATACATAATGAAACTATAGATATGGAGACAATTTTTGAGATAATAAGTTGTAAATATGAATAGGGTAAAGCTAAAATCCTGTTCCAATTATTATCCTTATGTTCCATTCTCCAACTATAAGAACATATAATTGCAATGGTAATGGTATAAAAAAAGAAACCGTAAAATAAACTTACTTGAGTCCATAAAGAATACCACTCGCTTTTTAATATCTCTCTATTCAAATAGTAATTTCCGCTTCCTAAAAAAACAGAAATCATTGGTATAATAACTGCCGAAGTCCATATATTTGACTTTTTTAATTTCATAAATTCTATTCTGATTAAATTCATCATATGCCCTCCTAAAAATCTAATTTTTTCAGCTTTCGGCGACTCCATACAAACACAAAGATGCCGAGTAAAGCAGAAACCAAAAGAGGATATAACCTCATAGGAACTAATTTCAGCCCCCATTGGTCTTTCCCAGTCTTAACAAATTCTGTCGATATAAGATGAGCATAATAAGAATAAAGTATAAACCGACTAATGCCGAAGGGTAAAAGTATTCCTATAATTCCAGATAAGGAGCCGCATACACTAAGAGCTAATCCAATAAGCTGATTTTCATAACGCATAGCCAAAAAATAATGGATAGTCATAATGGCAAAACTTATGGCTATAATGGAAATTAAAGTCACAGTTAATCTCTCTACTGGTATTGGCATAGTTATTCCGACTTTTCTTCCTACCAGCACAAGCAAAATTCCTTCCAAAATTTGAAATATAATATATTTTAGGAAGATGGATAAAAATTTAATATCAAATATTTCCTCCATAGTCCATCCGGAAGTCTTTAACACCTTCCACATATCTCCCCTATTTTCTATATCAGCTACTCTGCTTGTAATGACTGCAAGTAAAGTCGGCATAAAAATTGTTTTTGCTATTAAATAACTATTTATCAATTGTAACCACGAATAGCTTTCCGGTTTATTTATTGTACTCTGAAAATTCGAATCCAAAGCTGTCATAATAACTATCCCCATATCCATAAATAAAAATAAAAGAAATATAAGCGATAGATATAGATGGCGGTATTTTTTATTTTCCACTGAAAATTTTTTTATTTTATTTATCACAGAATTCACCTCTTTCTTATAAACTTTTCTTTCCTGTCAATTGAATAAACAACTCTTCCAATGATTTTGTCCTCTCTTCCATCCGATACAGTTCTATTCCGCTATCAATAATTTTTTTTGCACAATAGGCAGTTTCACTATCGGATAAATCTGATATTAATACTCCTTCTTCCCTAAGTTCAGAATTTTTTTCCTTAAACAGTACAAAAGTCTTCTGCGGATTGGATGTTTTAAAATAAATACTTGGATGGTTATCTCTTTTCAGTTCTGCCAAACTTCCTTCAAAAATCATATGACCTTTGTTTATGATACCGATACTGCTTACTACTTTTTCTACTTCATCTAAGATATGGCTGGACATCATAACTGTCATTCCGTAATCCTTGGGAAGAGTCTTTATTAACTTCCTCATTTCTTCCATTCCCGCAGGATCAAGTCCGTTGGTCGGCTCATCTAATATAATAAGCTTTGGAAAATTAGAAATGGCCATAGCTACTCCCAGCCTTTGCTTCATGCCAAGAGAATAGTTTTTTACCTTTTTATTCATGTGGTTCTTTAGACCTACAATTTGAATAGCCTTCTCTATATTTTTTTTTGGTACATCCTTTAAAACCTGTATAATTTCCATATTCTCCATTCCCGTCAAATGAGAATAATATGAAGGGCCTTCAATCAATGAACCTATCTGTTGTAGAAGCGCTACTCTCGTATTATCATTCATTTCTCTTCCCATAATTTGAATTTTACCGTCAGTAGGTGTGACAAGAGATAAAATCATCTTCATGGTTGTAGATTTTCCGGCACCGTTTGGTCCGAGAAATCCATATATTTCTCCCTCTTTTATCCGTAAGGAATCAATATTGACAACTGTTTCTCTGCCATATTTTTTTATAAGATTTTTAATTTCAATCATCATGGTCATTTTTATTCCTCCTTTTCTGAGACTACAGCATATCAGAAAATCCTTACACTGCCCTTGCAGCATCCTTAAATTTACCTTAAATTTGCGAATAATTTTTTTTACAAAATAATATTATGATATAATTCCATTGGAAGGTGGTATTATTGAGTAATATGGATTATCTTAAAACCAAACATATCCTTCTTGTTGACGACGAAAAAGCATTGTTAGATCTGCTTCAGACTATTTTGCAAGAAGAAGGTTATACCAATATAGCAAAAGCAAAAAACATGGGTGAAGCTTTAAATAGTTTTTATGAGTTCAAACCGGACATAATTATTTTAGATATCATGCTGCCTGATGGAGACGGTTTTCAATTTCTAAGTAAAATCAGAAAATTATCGGATGTCCCTGTTCTCTTTTTATCAGCAAAAGATGCCATGAACGATCAATATCAGGGTTTTTCATTAGGTGCGGATGATTACATTACAAAACCTTTTCTTCCCAAAGATTTGGTCCTCCGTCTTCAAGCTGTTCTCCGAAGAACTTATAAAGAAAAATCGGAAACTATAGTTTTAAAATATTCGGAAATTCGATTTGAAACCGGAGAGATCATAAAGGGTAAAGAGGTTTTTGTTCTTACTAAAAAGGAATTTTCCATCCTTCAAACCTTATATCAAAATTCAAACCGTATTGTTACAATAGACGGCTTGTGTCAAGCTGTCTGGGGGGATGCTTATTTTGGATATGAAAACTCATTAATGGCACATATCAGAAGAATTCGTGAAAAAATAGAAAAAAACCCTTCCTGTCCCGAATCCCTAATCACCATTAAGGGCTTAGGATATAAGCTAATTGTGGAAAGGAGATAAAAACATGCAATCTACAGTACGATTTATCCGCAGAAACTTACTTGCTTTTTCTCTTTCCTTGTTTATTTTATTTATTATCAATTTAATATTATTCACTTATTTGAACTATAAAGCTATCAGTATCACTGCTTCTATCATTCCTCCGGATGAACTTAGCAATAAATTAATAGATCAAATCAATCAAAATAATTCAGTTGTAGTTATAGATAAGAACGATCTTGCACTGCTTGAAAAAAATAAAATTTGGGCTATGGTCATTGACGATAAAACCGGAAAAGTAATATGGAGTAAGGATTTACCGAAAGAAATTCCAATAAAATATTCCATAAAAGACGTTGCTTTGTTTACCCGATATTATCTAAAAGACTATCCCGTTTTCACTTATATAAATAATAAAGGACTTTTAGTACTGGGTTATCCTAAGGACAGCTATGGAAAGATTCCTACTAATGCTTTTCACGTGCGGATAGTACAAAATTTGCCCCGAAATATAATGTATTATTTACTGTTTAATTTATTGGTTGTTTTCATCCTCTATATGATATCAAAAAGAAAACTATTGCAATCTATAAATCCCATTACTAATGCTATATGCCGGATTTCAAACGGAGAAAAAATTCAATTGAAAGAAAATGGGGATTTGTTGGATATCAAAATAGCTGTTAATAAAACATCAAAACAGCTATTAGAAAAAGATTCCATGAGAACAAATTGGATTGCCGGAATCAGTCATGACATAAGAACGCCCCTGTCTCTGATTATAGGATATATTGATCGTCTTTCCCAAAGTAAGCATCTTGACGATATAGAGAAAAAAGAGCTGGAACTAATTCAAAGTAATAGTGTTCAAATTCAAAATTTAGTTAATGATTTAAATTTAACCTCACGATTAGAATATAATTTAGTGCCTATGAAAAAAAAGGATATTTCTATTGTAAAAATCCTGCGGGAGGTTATTGTAGATTATATGAACCATGAAATCTACAGTTCCCTGTACGATTTCAATTTTATTTCCGATAGTATTCCTTCCTCCACTATGGTAAACGGGGACGAAAAACTATTGGAGCGAGCTTTCAGAAATCTCATTTTAAATTCCATAAAGCACAATCCACAGGGGTGCCAAATTCAAATAGAAATTACTATGGATACCGCCGAAGTTAATATTGATATTTCTGATAATGGAGTTGGCGTCTCTGAAGAAAAATTGAAGCTTTTAAATTATTCGGTAACAGAACTTATCAGAAGAAATACTAAAACTGAAAGATCTCATGGATTAGGTTTGTTGATTGTAAAACAAATTATTGAATTACATGAGGGTTCCGTTAACTTTAGAAGTGTTGAAAACCACGGGTTCAAAACGAGGATAACTTTGCCTTTGTATAACAAAAATAAGACCTAGTTCTGTAAATCGCTTGGGGTAGAACTAGGCCAATGGCGGGCTTATTAATCTAATTTAAACTTACTATACTTAGTATAACAATTATCCATATAAAAATCGTTACAAATGAGTTACAAAAACTTATACAGAAAAATTTTTCCACACTGCTCAGGTGATTTAGCATAACATGATCTTCTATACCTTTTTTCTAAACAAACTCCCGTCCGATTATTTTATATATCCTTTTCATATCAAGGCTGTTCCTTACTATATCCGCCAATTTATTCAATTCCTTATCTCTAAGGCTTTCATAAATATCGGATCTTCTAAGGGGAAGCCCTTTTTGGCTTCTTATATTGTTAAGCATATATTCTCTAAATTCCGTACCATCAAATATCCCATGAATATATGTTCCTATTATATTGCCCTTTTCATTTACGGTACCATCAGGATAATCCGCTTTTTCTCCATTCTTGTCCACAATTTCAAATAATTTTTTAGCCTTATCCCCATATTCACATATTCCCATATGTATTTCGTATCCATAAACCTTCATATTGCCTTTCAATCCTATGGTTTCCGCTTCTATTCTTGTTGTAGTTTTTTCCTCGTTAAATACCGTGCCTATGTCTAAAAGATTCATCCCTTCTATTTCCTTTTCATCCGTTTCAACTCCATAGGGATCTTTTATCCACCTTCCAAGCATCTGATATCCTCCGCAGATCCCTATGATATTCCCGATATTTGAATATTCCTTAATTAAATCTTCCAAGCCTGTTTTTCGCAAGGCTATAAGATCCCCTATGGTGTTTTTGCTTCCCGGTATAATAAGTATATCCGGATTCCCAAATTCTTCTTTGGATTCTATAAACCTTATAGATACATCTTTTTCGTTTTTTAACGGATCAATATCCGTAAAGTTCGAAATATGAGGAAGCTTTATTACAGCTATATCTATAGGGGCCGTCACTTTCTTGCTGAATTCTATTGCCCCGTCTTCGTCTTCTAACATAAGCCTAAAATAAGGGACTACTCCAAGGCATGGTATATGGATAATATCTTCAAGCATGGTAAGACCGGGCTTCAATATTTCCACATCCCCCCTGAATTTATTAATTATTGTCCCTTTCACTCTCTTGCGTTCTTCATTGTTAAGTAAAAGCATAGTGCCTGCTAAAGAAGCAAATACCCCTCCTTTATCTATATCCCCTACAATAAGTACGGGAGCATTGGCTATTTCAGCCATTCCCATATTCACTATATCCTTATCTCTCAAATTTATCTCAGCAGGGCTTCCCGCCCCTTCTATAACGACTATATCAAATTTCCTTTCCAGGTCCTCAAATTGTTCTTTAATCATATCTTTAAACATGGATTTCATATTATGATACTCCATAGCCGTAAAATTTCCATAGACATTTCCATTTACAATTACTTGGCTTTTCTTATCCGAAGTAGGTTTAAGAAGTATGGGATTCATATAAAATTCCGGTTCCAGACCACAGGCATATGCTTGAAGTACCTGAGCCCGGCCCATCTCCTTTCCCGTTAAAGTTATATATGAATTTAAAGACATATTTTGAGATTTAAAGGGTACCACCTTAAAACCGTCCTGAGTGAATATCCTGCAAAGAGCTGCAACTAAAACACTTTTACCAACTGATGAAGCCGTCCCTTGTATCATTAATTTAGACATTTTACTTATCCCCTTTATAGTATTATATTTTCTAATATGAAACTCAATATTCCTTTAATTAGCTGTCAAAACCCTTTTCACCATCTTAATCTCAGCTCTATTATTAACAATCATCTTGAATTTTTATTTTAAACATATAGTTCCTACAATTCCGGCAATTAATGTAAGAAGTATTGGGTTTAAATCAAACTTTATATTCAAAAAAGCTGTAACAACAAAAATTATAAGAGAAACAAGGGAAACAGTCCCCAACGGATCTGAAAATAAATTGCTTATCTGCTGCCCCGGTAATAAAATAATTCCCAAAGCAATAGTAAGAGCTGCTGCTGCAATTAATCCCACGGCGGCAGGTTTAATTCCGGACAAGATGTCATTTACCAAATGACTTTCACGATACCTGGAAAAAAAGCGCATAACTAAAACAACTAAAATAAAAGATGGCAAAGAAACTCCCACAGTAGCAAAAAGAGCACCCCAAAAACCTTCGCTCAGATACCCTACATATGTTGCGGCATTAATTGCAATCGGTCCGGGTACTATCATATCAAGAGCATTTAAATCAGCAAATTGTTCCAAAGTAATACCAAATTTATGTGATTCGCTCAATATCATGGAAAGCATAGCATATCCGCCTCCAAAGCCGGCGAATCCAATTTTTAGAAAACTGAGAAATAGTTCCATAAGTTCCGTAATCATATTCTTTTGTCTCCTCTAATCTTATTTTTCACATTTTGATATATATAGCCTGCTACCCCGGCCATAATAACAACAAATAAGGCACTTACTTGTCCAAATGCAACCATCATAAAGGCTGATATCATAACAATAACGGCAAACCTGCTCTTTAAATTATATCTTCCAAGAGAAAAAGCGGCAGATAGTATCAATGCGGAAGAGGCTGCGCGAATCCCACGAAAGGCTCCCGCTAGAGCACCTTCCTGAGCAACCCTCTGTAACAGAATAGTAGCAACAACCATTAATACAAAAGAAGAAAATACAGCTCCCAATCCGGCGACCAGCATACCTATAATTCCTGCAGCGCTATATCCTACAAAAGATGCACAGTTTAATGCAATAACTCCCGGTAAAGTCTGGGAAAGAGTAGCATATTCCATAAAAGAATCTTTATCTAAAATTTTATATTTTTCTACAATATCCTTTTCAATGACAGGTAACATGGCAAGACCTCCTGCAAATGTAAAAGTACCTGCTTTGAAAAAAATATAGAACAATCTCCATAATATAACAGCATCTTTTTTTTTCATAGAAACCTCCAATGTTATTATTGCAGCAAAGCCTTCTCATCTCTTTCTGCTAACTTTTTATAATGTTTGTACAATATTCCAAAACGATATGGATATCCATTATGCCATGGCTTCTGTTTACCACAAAAATGCATAATGACGGTATTATAAATAATATATTCCATATTGACTTTTCCCTTTGTACTAATTAAATATGCACTATATCGGCGGGCATCATAATTATATAAACATTCATCCAAAGGCATAATTTTATCCCAATACAAGCCGTTAAGCACATCCTGATCCGGCAATATTAATTCACTGGCATGTTCTTCCACATAGCCTGATATCTCTGATATATCCATATCCTCACGTAATCGTTTTATATTCATTAACAGCACACCTGAATTGTAATATCTGTCTCCATCTGTTTTAAGACGTATTTTATTAATATATCCTATCATCATTTTATCATGAGCCGCAGCCGCAAATAAATAATCCCCAAGATCAATGTTGTATAATTTTTCAATTGGATTAAGTACTAAAATGTCAGGATCAAGATAAAGTACCTTATCTACTGTTGAAGGCAAAACAGTATAAGCAAAGAGGCGATAATACATTTCCTTGCTATAATAAAAATTAACAGGTGCATTAGAAAAAGTATCAGAATTAACAGGCAGTGGATATAGAGTATGACCGAAATATTTAACAAATGCTGCAAGATCCTTTATTTCATTTTCTCCTATATCCGTATACATAATATAAATAGTCAATTGTTTCTTACAATTGTCAAATAACGAACGCAGCATGACCTTAAGTGTCGGTACATAAGCTTCATTCAACGTTACTAATAAGTTCATCAATACTACACACCCCTTATATCATAATGTGTTTTTTTCATAACCCATAGGAAAGTCCTATTTGTCTTAATTATACTTGATTTTAAATGGGTTTCAAAAAAAGCTTCTTCTTTCATCTATTAATTATAACGAAACAAATATTAAAAATACCGCTACCTTTCTTTCCTATTAATTTTATCATATTTTTATTCTTTAGTGTACAGCTCACAATCGGAATTTATATATATTGTATTTAGTGTACAATTATTTTTTATATACAGGATAATATAATAAAATTAGAGGAGTATTAGTGAAATATTAAGATTTTATTAGAATTTAAAAAATTATATAAAAGAAGGTCAGCAGAGCATTAAAGGCAAATTAATATTATAATTTTATATTAAAATTTATAGCTAATTATAAATATAGATTTTTTTAATCTTCCCATCTAATTTAGTTTTACAATTGACCTATTTATGATAATATTATCATAATAATGTTTTTTAAAGGGAGTGATTAAAGTTGAAAGAAGACAGCTCAACAATTTGTTGGAATAATATTGGAGAAGAATGGGCAAAGTTTTCTGAAAATAATGATTACAGAAATTATTTTATAATGCCATATACAATCAATCTGACAGGTGACATAGGCAACAAAAAAATCTTAGATTTGGGGTGCGGAGAAGGAGAGTACTCACGAAAACTTGCAAGGAAAGGTGCTGATGTTACCGGCATCGATTGTTCATATAAATTAATCGAAATAGCAAAAACAAAATCCAAAGAGGAAAATTTGAACATTAATTATCTCGTCAGGAATAGCTGTAATTTAGAAAATATAAAAGATAATGCTTATGATATAGTCCTATCATCTATGATGTTAATGGATTGTGAAGATCTCAAGGAAACTGTTTCTGAAATATACAGGATTTTAAAGCCCAAGGGCAGATTATTTGCAAGTATTCTCCATCCGTGTTTCAGCGGACAAGCTGCCGGATGGAACAAAGATGACTGTGGAAATCAATTTTTTAAAATAACAGATTATTTCAATCCAAAAATTTATAAAGCAAAAATAAATAACGAATTTAGTAGTTCCGCTGTTTTCAGACATAGAACTTTAGAAGATTACTTTAAAATATTTCTGAAACACAAATTTATCCTCGTAGATTATAATGAACCTGTTCCCGATAAAAAACAAACAGAAATTTCATATAGGATAGCAAGATTAGCGCAAATTCCTCTATTTTTGTTTATGGAATGGGCAAAATAATATGCCGGTTTATCTTAGAAATATATTTTATGGAACAAAAGTTTTTCTCCATTCATACTTTATACTGGCTCAAATAATAGCATACCTGCATAATGAATTTCATACAAAAAGTCAAATTTGGAATGGAGGAAATTCAATGGGAAATATAGCTTTACAAATAGAAAGAACAGCATCAGGTGCGACAGTTGCTTCTACAGCTCGTGTAGTCTTTAATAGTCTTGTATATTCAACGGGAGATATAGATTATAATCCTTCCACAGGTATTATTACCCTTAATAGTACGGGAAGATATATTATAAATTGGTGGGTTGCAATTCAGTCAACAGGATCAGCTAATGGAATGATATTCTCGCTCTTATCTTCACAATCAGATTCCATAACAGGAAGCTCCCCACAAATCGCAGGGCAGGTTAGCGGCATCGGAATTATCGATGTAGTTTCAGCTCCTGTGACACTGTCTTTAATAAATTCAAGTACGGGTACTTTAACCTATTCAGTAGCAATGCCTGTAAAAGCAGGCCTTATGGTATTTAAAGACGAACCTTCAGGAAATTCAAATGATACTACTTCCTTATGTTTTAGTTATGCTCAGTTAGCACATATCATTGAACAGCTCATCACTTTATATTCCGGTAACACCATGTCTGTCTTTACAACAAATGTTAATGTGATAACGGGAATACCTTCTCAATTATATGCCTCTCCTGATGGTGATAATGGAGCAATTTTTATATTAATAGACGACCTTGGGCAATTCCAAGCTGTCCCTATAACACTAATAACAGCAATTTACGTTGGAGACGGAACGGTATATGATGATTCCATCACTTATCTTACACCACCATCACCTCTCCCTAAGGGATGCGACACTGATCTTATTGCCGCTATTCGTGATTATTTACCGCTCTCAACAGAGGTAATAATGCAGATGGGGGCTACTACTCAAGCAAGCGGGGCAATTTATAAAAATGAATATGGTATTCTTGTACTGTCTGATGAAAATGGAAACACTCCTATTTTTATTCCTGTAACCAAAATAGCAAGGATAGTAACGGCTCCCCCAACTCCGTCAAAAAAACCCACACCCGTATCTGTTATAAACAATCCGGAATTAAATATTCCCAGTAACCCTGATAATCCTAATGATCAATTTTAAATATATAAGCAGATAAAAAACTTGGATATATAATAACCCCTAAGGAAGCGGTAAAGTTACCGTTTCTTTAGGGGTTGATACTTCTTTAAAAACAATTTTTAGTTTTTCATTAATTATCTGTGATATTCTTCACGAATAAAATACCAAGAGTATTCGAACCACAATGGGAAGTTACTGTACATCCTGCCCTTGTAACAAGTATTTCCTTAAATATAGAATTTTCCTTTATGATATTTTTAACCATTTCAATAATATCCCCATCTACGCCGGAATGAGTAATAAATATGCGGGAATAGTCTATATCCGTAGTTGTTTTAAGCCTTTCTTGAACATAATTATAAATAGCATTCTTAAGCTTGCCTCTATACTTTTTGACTAATCTCATATTTCCCTCTGCTACTTCTATGCATGGTTTTATATGTAAAATATTAGCTCCCACTACTGTAATAGAAGAACACCTTCCTCCTTTATGTAAAAATTCCAAGCTATCTACTACAAAACTTGTATTCACACAGGGAATTAACTTTTCTAAATTTTTTACAATGTCAGGAGCAGTCAGCCCTCTATCTCTCATTTCACATGCTTTAATAACCAAAAGCCCAATTCCTGTAGAAAGATTTAAGGAATCCAAAACATAAACATTTGAAAGCTCTGAAGCAGCTAATGTGGCATTTTGATATACGCAAGAAACTTGACTGCTTAAACTAATATGTATAACAGAGCAGCCCTTTGCAGTAAACTGTTTAAAAAATTCTACGTATTCCAAAACATTCGTCGCAGAGGTTTTTGGTAATAGACCGGTTTTATCATAGATTCTATAAATATCATCAGGCATTAAATTTACACAATCTTTGTAATCCTTATCTCCTATGGAAACATGCAATGGAATAATTTTGACATTATACTTATCAACAATATCTGCGGACAAATCACATGCACTATCTGATGTTATTACAATGGCTTCACTCACAAATTTGCACCTTCTTTTCTATGATATTTGATGAATCTTTTAGCCCAATATTATTATATTTTGTTATTAGAATGAATACCACAATTTAATATTTTTAAATACATAATATCAAAAAGGCTTGCTTTAATCAATAATAAAAAATAAGAACCATTGAAAGCTCTTTCAATAGTTAATCGTAAAACTAAATTAGACCCTTTTTTGACTTAGAGTCTAATTTAGTTTTACAATTGACCACTTTATTTGAAGATAATATAAAGATTTATTATGTTGTCAATTAAATTTATAATGCTTTTTCCTCTCATCTTATTTCGCTATTTAGGAGGTCTTGCAGAACTACGTCTGCAAATTATATTCAATGCTTTTATTTCCTCGTATACTTTTTCTACTTCCTCTTTAATCTTACTGACGTTGACATTTTTTCTGTTTAAATTATCCATAACTTCTTCAACAGCTTCTGAGTATTTTGCTTTATATTTTTTATTAAGCTCCGTCCAGTTAATTCCTTTAAAATAATCTATAATATCTGAATTTAATGATAATTTTTTCTGCAGCATAAGAACTGCTATTATGGGATATCCTGCATAGCCCCTCCAATAAGAAGCATTATCATTAGACGTATAAACTCCGTTTTCCCATGTGACAGTATATTCCTTTTCTCTATTTGACGACAAAACCGCCGCAGATTCTTTCATTAAAGTTACTCTATTATCCGCAATTGCGCTATATGCCTCATAAATTTTTTCTATAGGCGGTAATTTTTCCATTCTCTGCAACTCCTATCTTTATCCTTTAAAATTCAAATTATCATTTCCTATATGCTTCCCGCAGCATCTTGATTTCCTCCCCATAACCTGATAATTCATTGGGAGTTTCTAAGATAAATGGCAGATGTCGCAGTTTAGGATGATTTATAATTTTAATAATTGCCTCTTTACCGATATATCCTTTTCCAATTTTTTCATGGCGGTCTTTGTGACTTGCAAATGGATTCTTGCTATCATTTAAATGGATTGCATACAATTTATCAAGACCTATAATTCTATCAAATTCATCTAAGACTCCATCTAAGTCATTAACTATATCATATCCGGCATCATAAACATGGCAAGTGTCAAAGCATACACCCATCTTGTCCGAAAGGTCAACATCGGAAATGATTTGTTTTAGTTCTTCAAATCTGCAGCCTACCTCCGTTCCTTTGCCGGCCATTGTCTCAAGAAGAACGATAGTGGTCTGTTCAGGCCTTAATATGGTATTGAGCATATTTACAATATATTTTATTCCTACTTCCGCTCCCTGCTTTACATGGTTGCCTGGATGGAAATTATAAAAGTTGTTAGGCAGATATTCCATTCTGCCTAAATCCTCTGCCATAATTTTAGTTGTAAATTCCCTTATATTTTCATCTGCAGAGCATGGATTCAATGTATATGGTGCATGTCCCAAGATTGCAGTAAATTTGTTTTTCCTTATAATCTCTAATAAAGCTTCCATATCATTTTTATCTATTTCTTTTGCCTTACTGCCCCTGGGGTTCCGAGTAAAAAATTGAAATGTATTTGCTCCTATTTTAATAGCATCTTTTCCCATTGATTCATATCCCTTTGATGCTGATAAATGACATCCTATATTCAACATAGCTGTTCCCCCAACAAAGTTATTATATTCTCGTTTCCTTTTATATTTCCGACGTCCATGATGTACATCTACCATTTTTTTCTATTTCTAAAAGTTTTTCCTTTATATTCAAACCCCCTCCATATCCAACCAAACTGCCATTAGCTCCAATAACACGATGGCAGGGAATAATGATAGGGATGGGATTTCTATTGTTTGCCATGCCTACTGCACGTGAGGCCTTAGAATTATCAACATTTATCGCTATATCTTTGTAGCTTAGGGTTTCTCCGTAAGGAATTGCCTGCAATGCCCTCCAAACTCTTTGTTGAAACTCTGTGCCTTGAGGTACAAGGGGCAAATCAAAACTCTTTCTTTTTCCATTGAAATATTCCTGAAGTTCTCGATTTGCTTTCTTTAACAACGGAGTTTCAAAAACGTTTGTATTTTCAGGAATCTGTTCTCCAAAATTCACACGAATAATCCCGACACCATTTTCGACAATAGTTATTTTACCGATTATCGTCTCATAACAATATGCATTATTCATATTATAAATTCCTCCCGAAATTATTTTATACCAATATGCATACGATAACAAAAACATATCTCAAATTCATTATCCCCATAAATATCCATTATTTTTTTCTTAAAAGCCGTAAGATATGGAATGATTTCATCTCTGTCTGCCCTAATGCTGGCCTGTAATCCTCCATGGCTTAAAGCCATTTCTATAAATCTCTGAGCATTACAGCTTTCACAATTTGAAAAAACAATTTCTCTTGTATATCTGAATCTTCCGAGCTTTTCTATATTTGAAAGATGATTATTTTTATCCCATCTGACAAAACTATCTTTGATGTCTCCATGTGTTGACTCCATTTCTCTTACTTTCTTAAAAAGTTTTTGGTATTCAATCTCTGCCTCCCAATTACATACAGGAGGCCAATCATAATCATAAACCGCAAAAATGCCCCTCATTTTTAATATCCTATATACTTCATTTAAAGTTGTCTCCGGATTCATCCAGTGAAAAGATTGAGAACATGTAATTACATCAGCACAATGATCCTTAAGTCCCGTATCGTCTGAAAATGAAGAAATGAATATTAAGTTGTCTAATGCGGAAGCCTTCTTCTTGGCTTCCTCTATCATATCTATGCTTGGGTCAATTCCAATAACCTTATCACTTACGTTACTCCAAATTATTGTGGAAAGGCCGGTGCCGCATCCCATATCTACAACAAGAGATGGATTATATCCTAAATATTTTAATATAATTTTCTTTACATTTTCCGGACATTTAGGCCTTCCATGATCATAAACATCTGCAAAACCTACAAATCTGTCTGCATTAAGTTGTAAATTTTCTCCCATATAAAATAACTTCCTTCCAAATATATATGTTGAAAAATAATAACTCATCTGAAATAATTTAATCTAAATTCACTTTCATCATTTTTATTTTCACATATATAAATTCTTTACAATTTTAGCATTAATCTAAAATTTCATGTTATTCATTTTATATATTTTATTGTACTATAAATTACCATTATATGCAACTTTATAGATCAATCCCGGCCTTTTGTGCCTGTGAATGCTGAAGTTTTCTGGGAATCGTATAAAGTCTGCCGTCTTTTTGAAAATGAGCTCCCGTTTGTTTAAAATAAAACGGAACACCCTTTTGCAAACATTGTTCTCTGATGTCCAATACCCAGTCATAATTACATATACGAGCATTATCTCCGGATTCGCCGCCGACCGTAACCATTTCAATGGCGGAAGAAAGATAATCAGATAGATGAATAAATTCCAAGATTGGTTCGCATATAATACTTTTATGCTTAATCGGTTCAGCTAAAAATATGGGAAGCCGATAGTCTGCTCTGTCTTGATTTTCAACTGTACAACAAATAGAAACATTGTCATAGCCTTCTTCCCAATCGTTAGGAAGATTTACATGAAAACGATCAATTCGCTTTGTGATGATAAAAAAATGTAAGTCGTGCCTTATACGGATCATTTGCCATACTTCAGCTCTCCACGGATCTGCATCTTCAAGGAAAAAATCAGAGGTAAAACAGGTATAAACTGTTTCGTTGCCGACCAATTTATATCCTCCCGTTCTATTGCGTTTTAAAGGCAAATCAAAATTACCTGTTTTTGCAACTACTGAACTGTTTCTTTCATACTTTGCGTCAATTCGATACACGTAACAATTTTGACATCCTGGGCTGATCTTATGGCAACCATGCCAAGGATTCCAAGAAGACAAGCCAATCACCTTCCCCCGTATTTTTATCATTTTGTCCTGCATTAACGTCCGATAATATATTATAATAACTATAAACATATTTAATATGAATAATTACCATATTGTATTATAGAAAAAACTTGCAATATATTCATGAAAATATTTTATGATGCAACCAAAAATGCCCGAAAAAACATTAAAATCATTCTTTCGAGCATTTGAAGTTAAATAATTGTTGTCACAAATATAACTTCTAACAGTTTCCATAAATATTAATAATTAGATATTACAACAGTTTACCACATATCTCCTGTTGGATTTTAATCAATTAAAAAACTTAGTATTATATTATTTATCATCATTTTTAGAAGTATCTTCTAAATCATCTTCGTTTTTTTCATCATTTTGATTCTCTTCAGGGTTTTCACCATTTTGATTTTCTTCGATTTTTTCATCATTCTGATTCTCTTCAGATAATGTTATTTGATTTTCAGCATTATTTTCAACATTAAATTTTGTTGCTACACCAAATGAGCTTTTTTGCAATATCCATCCCAAGGTAAATAAAATAACTGCAAATGCTGCATATTGTCCGCAGTTTGACATATAAAAATTTGCTATATTATACTTATTTCCGCTGATTACCAACTGACCTTGTGAAACCATCTCAGAAATATATTTGAATGAGCTGACTGCAGACCAAATCGTATAAATTATAAGTAATCCTGACAATACATATAAAACTAAACTTAAAACCGGAATTTTCTTTTTATTCATACTCCACTACCTCTCTATAATTTTTATCCAAAATATTTTATTGCTGTAGCATTTCTGCCTTTACTTTGCAGAAAAATTTTAATATTAAATGATATACTTTTCCCTATTTAACAGACAAATAATTAGAAGAATTTCTCTCGTTTTTTTCAGGTATACCTTTTGCCATATAAATACAGTAGTAAATTTAATATTAAATCAAATTAATAGTTAAATGATTTAACTATTAATAATAAGCATAACAGCTTATTTTTGAAAAGTCAACATATAACATAATCTCACATAATTTCACATAATTTATATTTTTCTGTAATTAAATATAATTGGAATCTTCTACCAAGGTCTGCCACCCGTCAGCCATCCATTTTTCTCCCAATAATCCCTGTCAGTAGGGTTCCATTTACTTTTTTTCTGCATAAGACCCATAATGGAAAATATAATTTTCGTCTTAAGAGTAGGTCTGGCTCTTCCAACGGATTTCTTAATCTTTCGCGAAAGATTATTAACTTCCCTTTCAATTATATTCTTCTTTTCATGGGATATACTATCCCATCCTATAGCCTCAACGGCTTTGCCATAGGAATATATCTTTGGAACACCCCAGTAAAACAGATTATCTTTCATATTTTGATTGGCCTTTTTCATCCCTGCACCAGCAACAGTTGAGATTACAAGACCAACTTTGCTAAACATAGTTTTATTGGGCCTATGGGGCATCCACTGATAGCCGAAGTGGTCAAGCAATGATTTTAACTGACCGCTGATTGAAAATACATACACCGGACTTGATAGAATGATTAAATCCGCCTTCTCCAATGATTCTGCAATGGGATGCACCTTGTCAAAATGAGGACAGGTATTCTCGCCATTAAGAAAACAAGAAAAGCAACCGCAACAATTCTGATCCATATCCCTTGGTAAAAAGAACTCATCTATTTTATCGGAATCATCAGTTAAACGATTCAAAAACAATTTGACGATATGATATGTGCTGCCCTTATGCATTACACCATAGATTACAGTAATATTCAAAATTTCTACCTATCCTCCTATCAGAAGTTAAACTTAATTGCGTTCCTCTGCCGCCACTTTTTTATATAAGAAGCCACCTTAAAAACTTTCTTAGCATAAAATCTCATCTGTTAATATCTTAATATTATTCTTAATTAATTTCTATTAAACTCTGTTTTTGTTTTTCACATTATATAAGACATAGTTATTTAGAGTACATAATATTTTTAACATTTTTTTCGCTAACAAAAACACCTTTAAATTTTTCTATATTAAATCTCTTTGTAAACAGATCACATTTGCATAGGAAAATATAATAAATGTTCTTGCCGCAGCCAAAGAGAGTCTCAAAATTTCCTTGTCCTTTTGAAATTATTAAGTCTGCATCATCAATTATTTCTTTTGATTTCATATTTATCTTGTTCAATTGTGTGCCGGGTATAGCCGTCCCATTTTCTGCAACATTAGCTATATTGCAAAGTCCTACTTCTTTTGCATCTATAATGGTTGCATCATTATATACAGGGTCACCTCTTACAATAACATTTATAATTATGTTTGGGTATATTCCCTTTATTATTTTAATAAATATCTTATCAAAGACTATTTCTCCGGCATTATCAATAATATATGCGATTTGTCCGGCATTTTTTAATTTTTCTACGAAACCTTCGTATTCTTCAGCATCAATTAGTTGCTGTGGAACATCCTTAATTAACTTTCTTAATTCATCAATATCCACTTTATCCATGGCTCCAAAATCAATAAAATTGCCGATCATTGCATATTTTAAAGCCGTAAGAAGTTTATCTTCAGAGTCGTAAATAAATCCTAAGATTTCTTCCTCCATAGAAATTGCAAGAGCATTATACTCTTTTTTTACTTCATAATAAGTATCCCCTAAGTTAAACTCATTATTTAACATTTCAATTATTTTTGAATTAAGATATGGAGAGGTATCACCTTTCTCAGACATTGAGACAACTTTAAATACCTCTTTCATAAACTTCAACTTTTTATCCTTATCAGCCTCATACTTGCTGAATAAAGAATCTGCTTTCCTTACAATACAATAAATACATTCCAATCCTGCATCCATGATTAGCCTCCGAATTCTATATTTATACCATATCTTTTTACTAATATCCTGCTCTTTGAAAAGTTAATTGTCCCTTCTAAAATCATAAAATAGCTACTAAATACTTACTTTGTCAAGTTCTTGCAGGTTATATAGGCGAATAATTTTTATAAGTTTCATTGAATATTGAGAATCTGTAGCATACCCTGCTCTTCTTAAAGCCCATGCTCCCTGAGTGCTGTCATGCATTACCTCTCTAAAAGGCTCATATCTTTCGGCTGTAAGCAACAAATTATTATGGTCCTTCCAACTTTCCTCTACATTATTGTAAGCTCTGAATTCAGCGTCAATACGATAAGATACTCCGTTATATTCTTCCCATGTATTTGATGTAACAGAACCGGCAGTTCCAATACCTTTTACTCCGAATAAATTATAAGAAAGTTGTCCGTCATATTTATCCACAGGTACACTCTGCCCCCAACCCGTTTCGAGAATAGCTTGAGCAGTCTGAAGTGAAGCCGACATCCCTGTTTTTTTCCATGAATCTTCAGCCATTTTTGATGCCATATCAATGAATTTATTCTTTTCAATTATCGGTAAAGCTGTATAAATTTTATCCAAATAAATCGTAACAGGCACCTCTTCAGTTTCAATTTCCTTTCCTGACTCATATATTCCTTTAGCCTTGATTTTCCAAGTTCCGGCATCTCCTTTAACGGGAGTATAAACATACTCTTTCAAATAGTCCTTGCCCTCGGCAACAACTTTTTCTTTCCCAGTTTTGGAATTAATCATAATATATTTAATACTGTTCAAGGAAACATTGCTAAAAACCTTCAACTTCACAGCTCCCGTAATAACTTGATTCGGCCCTATTCCTTGTAAAAGGATTTTTGGAGTTCCAATCGGATTAACGGTAACACTGTTACTTGTGTAGGAACGTCCCGATGTATCTTTAACTCTGACAAAGAGCTCTTTCTCTCCTGATATCTCCGGCCCCGGGAACCAAGTATAATTTCCATAGCCAATCTTTGATAAAATTTTTTCTGCCCCGTTTTTAGGATCTCTCATCACATATTCGGTTTCACTTACTTCAAAATTTCTTGAAGTCGACAGCGTAACAGGATTGTCGATTGTCTGGCCTTCCGAAACCCCTCTTAATGATAGTTTTCGTTCTATATTAATTTTAGCATCAACGGACTGGCTGGGGTAAGGATTGTCGTTAATATCATAGGCTGTTACCTTTACAGAAACATTTCCGTTATCCTCTACCATTAAAGTCTTATTAAATATGCCTTGAGGATCTAACTCCGGAGAAGTATAAACCTTACCCTTATCTTTATTTTTTATCTCATATTTAACATAAGCTGCTGAGAAATTTAACCCTGTATTTAGCTGTATTTTGTCTTCTGTTATTACCTGGTTTTGAACTAATCCGGTTAATGATACCTGAGGAGCTATACTTACTTGTACGGGAATGGAATCCCCGGCCAAAAATTCTCCATTGGCATCATAAATTGCAGCTACAAGAATTTTTTCTCCATTATCCTGAATACTTGGCATCCACTTATATTTATCCGTCAAGTTTTCTCCTCTAGCGATTATAAATCCCTTTGCAGTATCAGGGTTAATCAGAAGGTATTTTATCTCTGCTGCTCCCTTCTGAAGAGTCGGAAATACTGCTTGGAGATCTGTTGTACCAGTAATAACTTGTCCGGATTTTAGAGATGAGATTTTCATGTCAAAGAATGAGGTAATGTTAGACGTTTGTGAAGAATCAACGTAAATCGTCCTCTCTGAATCATTCCAATCAATTTTTACATTTAATGCATTACTTATTAAGCGAAGAGGTACGTAAGTATGATTTTTTATAATACAAGGAGATACATCACTCAAATTATAAATTTTCTCCTTATTAATTTCATACTGTGTCAGTCTGCTATCAATTCTCAGCAATACCGAACGATCTCCCTTTATAATTTGCACAGTCCTATCATCATTATTCCACTTTACCTCCGCTCCTAACTGTTCAGCTACAGTACGGATGGGTACGATAGTTCTATCATTCTTTATTACCGGCACAACGTCGGTGATATTGTGACCGTCAACTACTAATTTTACGGAACTATCGGCAAGAACTTTGGGTATAATCATCCATAAAGCCAATACGAATAACATTACCAATAAAATCAACAGATGATAATTAACCTTATTATTTTTTACTTCCACTTTTATACTCACTCCTTTATAAATTATGTCGCCTCCGAGTTGATTTTTATTATTAATACTACGCATCCACAGTAGTTTTCATGCTTATTTTCTCATTATTAAAATGCCTTTCAGCTGTATCTTTTAAGTATCCATAATCTACATCATAAAGTATGTCTGAATATTTCGGATGCCTTGTCCCTTTCGGTCTGTCAATAATAATTTCCGATTTGGAAACTAATTCATCTAAAGCAATCCAAAAACCTTCATCTATGTCCATAAGTCCACCTCTTTTTTAATGAGCTCTTTGCATAATTCAATATTCTCCATCAATGCTATACATAAATTCTTAATTTAATTCTACCATATTTTTCCCTTATAGTGAGTACCCCCACCTGAAATAAGCATAAAAATTATTATGCAAATACTGGAATATAATGTGGTAAATAACGTAATTAACCGGTATAAACAATGAAAAACTGATAATAAATTCTATAATACCGGATTTAATTCAAGACATTTTTTCGGTATGATAATGTTATAAGAATATTCATAAATCAATTTTTCAAGAATGTCTTTACTTGATAATATAGATGACTCAAGAGGAAAAAATACTGCATTGGTATCCATGGTTATAACCTCCAATAATTTGGTTACCATAAACTCATTTAGAATAGAAATCTACTTTATTCAGTATGCCTACATTTTAATGTATTCATTTAAAATATTGTAAGTATATTCTATTATTTCATTGCAGGATACACCTTTCTTCTTTAATTCTAAACATTCATAGGTACCATATTTTTCTTTTATTTTGTTCATGATTTCCTTTGTATATTCTCTTGATTCATTCTTGTCACTTGACTCTTCCCTCCCTTTTATTGCCCCTAATGCCATAAGCACTCCCGTAATTGCTCCGCAGGTACTGCCTACTGTCATACCTCTGCCAAAGGGACTGGCAATAGAAACAGGAATATTTAATTTCTTTTCTTCATTAAATGCTTTTATTATAGATTCCGCACAATTATATCCTTGTTTATGGTATTCCAATACTTTCACCATTTATTTAACTTCACCCCCTATATTTAATATATGCATATTACTCTACATATGTAAACCTCACATGACTAAAGTCATATGTTTTGAGATCACTCTATCATTTTTCTGTTTCATTCAAATTCATATTTTTGTCTTTCCTTTTATTCTTTCGTTTCCACGTTTAAAATTACCAGTAATTTTAGCCATTATTAATTGTGATTCTTTTGCGCTTGATTTTGACATTTTAGATAAAAATTTCTCGCTTTCTCTATTTTTTAATATCATTACTTGTTTTTTATGCCAGAAAATAAATACTTTATTATCTTTAGATACTTTGTATGAAAAAACCTCTTCATCAAGTTTATTTCGTTTATCTATATTATCCAATTTTTAAACCTTCTCTCTCATTTTATTATATTATACTTATCTAATAAATAATATATTTTGTGCCACCGGAAAACTTAAAAAAAAAAAAGTCAGTAGCTTTTCATTTCCTATCAACATTTCTCATCTGCTTACAAATCATAGCAAATAATTTAAACTGTTGATTAAAAATAATAGCTACTGACAAATCATCATTCCAATTCAAAGGCTCCGGTATAAAGTTGATAATATCTGCCCTTTGCTTTTATCAATTCTTCATGGTTTCCGCATTCGATAATCCTTCCGCTATCAATCAGCATGATAACATCAGCATTTTGAACAGTGGATAATCTATGAGCAATGACAAATACGGTACGCCCCTTCATAAGGGCATCCATACCTTGCTGTACCATTATTTCTGTACGGGTATCAATGCTTGAGGTCGCCTCATCCAAAATAAGCACCGGCGGATTCGCAACTGCAGCACGCGCTATGGAAAGAAGCTGACGTTGCCCCTGAGACAAATCACCGCCATCATCTGTAATCATGGTATTATAGCCATTGGGCAGCATAGATATAAAACTATCGGCATTCGCAAGTTTCGCTGCTTCATATACTTCCTCATCTGTAGCATCCAACTTACCATAGCGGATATTTTCCATAATCGTACCTGTAAACAAATGAGTATCCTGCAATACCATGGCAATGGAACGGCGAAGGTCGCTCTTTCTGATTTTTTTGATATCAATGCCATCATAATAGATTTTGCCTTCCTGTATATCATAAAAACGGTTAATCAGATTAGTGATAGTCGTTTTACCTGCTCCAGTAGCACCTACAAACGCAACTTTCTGTCCCGGTGCTGCATAAAGGCTGATATTATGAAGTGTGGTTTCTTCTTCTGTATAGCCAAAATTTACATCTATAAAACGAACGTCCCCTAAAAGTCTCGTATAAGTAACACTACCATCAGAATGAGGATACTTCCAGGCCCAGATTTCTGTACGTTCTTTTACCTCAACTATTCTTTCTCCTTCAATTTTAGCATTGACAAGGGTAACATACCCATTATCTTCTTCCGGTTTTTCGTCCATTAATTCAAAAATCCTCTCAGCACCTGCAAAGGCCATAATAATAAAGTTAGACTGCTGAGCAATCTGCCCCAGCGGCATGGTAAAAGAACGGCTGAGCTGCAGAAAGGCTGCTATACTTCCCAATGTCAGCCCTCCCACATTCTTAATACCCATTATGCCGCCCAATATGGCAATCAAAATATATAAAAGTGTGCTTAAGTTAAACATAGTCGGCATCAATATATTTGCCAGCTTATTCGCCTGAGTCGAACTATAACAGAGTTTTTCATTAAGAACATCAAAATCCTCTTTAGCCTTTTTCTCATGGCAAAAAACTTTAACAACTTTTTGCCCTTCCATCATTTCTTCGACATAACCGTTCACCTCTCCCAAGGATTTCTGTTGCTGTCCGAAATATTTCTTACTTTTATTCCCTATTTTGAATATTGTAAGAACCATCAATCCGGTAAAAGCAGTCGCAAACAATGTCAAATGAATGCTGATATACACCATGCTGACAAATACAACAATCATGGTAACTACAGATGAAAAAACCATCGGAATACTTTGACTGATCATTTGACGCAATGTATCCGTATCATTTGTATAGCGGCTCATTGTTTCCCCATGAGTATGGGTGTCAAAATACTTAACCGGAAGCATCTCCATATGAGAAAACATGTCATCGCGAATTCTTTTAAGTACTCCCTGAGAAATAGTCGCCATTAAAAAATTATACAGATAAGTGCAGAGCACGCCAACAAGATATATCCCCACCATATATAAAATTACATGAAAGAGCGGTGTAAAATCCGGTTTCGCTTGTGATAACATGGGCGTAATATAATCATCAATCAAAACCTGCAGAAATAGAGAGCCTATTACTCCTGCCGATGCACTTATGAGAATACTGATGCATACAAATATAAATCGTGCTTTATATGTTCCTGCGATATAACCAATCAGGCGTTTAGCCGTTTTGTTTCTTCTTGATTTCTTATTTTCCATCATATAATGCCCCCTTTATCTGCGAATTATAAATCTCTTGATAAATCCTATTTGTCTTCAGCAATTCCTCAGATGTTCCGATTCCGTCGATTCTGCCATCATTTAATATGATAATTTTGTCTGCATCCTCAACGGAAGAAATACGTTGGGCAATAATAATTTTTGTAGTATTCGGTATCTCTGTACGTAAGGCTTTACGTATAAGGGCATCTGTTTTAGTATCCACCGCACTGGTAGAATCGTCAAGAATCAATATTTTAGGTTCTTTAAGCAGCGCTCTTGCAATACAAAGTCGCTGTTTCTGTCCACCTGAAATATTACTGCCTCCTTGTTCTATATAAGTATCATAACCCTCGGGAAATGATCGGATAAAATCATCTGCCTGGGCAATCTTGCAAGCACGTACAAGCTCTTCATCCGAGGCATCTTCATTTCCCCATCGCAAATTGTCTTTAATCGTTCCCGAAAAAAGTACGTTCTTTTGCAACACCACAGCAACCTCGTTACGTAATGTGTCCATATCATAATCCCGAACATCAATACCTCCGATTTTAACCGAACCTCCGGTAACATCATAAAGCCTTGGTATCAAATGGATCAGAGTTGTCTTGGCACTCCCGGTTCCTCCCATAATACCAACAACTTCTCCAGAATTAATACTAATATTTATATCTTTAAGGCAAAGCTTATTTTCGTCTTTTATATAGCTAAAATCAACATGATCAAACTCGACAGAGCCGTCTTTTACACTAAATATCGGATTATTACTGTTGCGGAGATCACTTTCTTCTTCAAGAACTTCAACAATACGATTAGCCGAAGTCCTTGATATAATAATCATCACAAAAACCATTGATATCATCATAAGACTATTTAGAATTTGCATAGTGTATGCAAAAATACTCATCATTTCTCCTGTAGTCATTGTACGGGAAACAATCATTTTTGCACCCAGCCATGAAATAAGCAAAATACAAGTATAAATACAAAGTTGCATGAGTGGGTTGTTAAATGCCAGCATCTTCTCTGCCTTTACAAAATTATTATATATATCTGTTGAACGCTCGTGAAATTTTTCATTTTCATAATCTTCATTCACAAAAGATTTTACGACGCGGATGCCTCTGACATTTTCCTCAACAACGGTATTTAAATTATCATATCTACGAAAAACTCTCACAAAAATCGGATGTACCTTTATTGCAATTCCAAAAAGCCCAACTGCCAGTATAGGAACAACAAATACAAAAATAAATCCTAATCTGGCATTAATATTAAAAGTCATAATCATGGCAAAAATAAGCATCATCGGAGCACGAGCCAGCATACGAATCACCATCTGATAGGCATTTTGAACATTTGTTACATCAGTAGTCATTCTTGTAATCAAGCTGGCCGTAGAAAATTTATCGATATTGGAAAAGGAAAAATTTTGGATATTGTAATACATATCATGGCGCAAATTTTTGGCAAATCCTGCGGATGCCCTTGCAGCTAATTTTCCTGAAGAAACGCCAAACAAAAATGAAGCTGCCGCCATAATAATTAAAATGCTTCCCATTTTCCATATATAATTCATATTTCCCGGTTCAATTCCGTGATCAATAATTTTTGCCATTAAAATAGGAATGACAACATCCATAATCACCTCAAAAGTCATCATTATCGGTGTAAGTATGGAATCCCTTTTATATTCTCTTACACTTTTCATCAATCGTTTCAACATAAAATTCATTCTCCTTTACTGCATACTGTAACTCTGATTAATGTTATCGGGCATATTGTCGTACTGACAATATGCCCAAAATGAATAGTCAATTCGATTTATATTCCCAATTGACTATTTAATGTTATCTGAAATTTTTTCCATAACAGAAAAAAACGTGTTGATTTCATCCTCTGTCAAATGAGCCGCAAGCTGATTTTCAACACTCTTTAGCACACTTATGATTTGATTATGAAGGCCAAGAGCTTTATCCGTTAAAACAATCCTCTTCAGCCTTGCATCATATGAAACAGCCTCGCGTTTAATAAGTCCGTTCTTTTCCATTAATTTTAACATACCTGTAGCTGTAGAACGCCTAATATCAAATTCATTTTCCACGTCTCTTTGAAAGACGTCACCAGCCTTTGACTTTTCTCTGATAAAACCGAGGACGTGTCCCTGCAATCCTGTAACATCATTAGAAATGTTTGTAGATATTTGGTATTCAATTTTACGGCCTATCTGATGTGAAAGAATTCTAATTGCAAGTCCTATTTTCCTATGCTGCTCCATATTACTCCTCCATTTAATGTTAGCACCCTAACAAATAGTATATTTAAGTATTTGAATTTTGTCAAGATATTTATAGAGCATTTCCATAACTGCTTTAAAAAATTTTCCCTAATTTAAGTACTAAAAAATTTCAATATTAATAAGTCTAAAATATAAAATATGTATTAAGGCTTCTATAAAAATTAATATATAAAAAAAGCATTGTTAAAACTTATGAATTGTGGTGTCTTTCCCGTCCTATTAGGGCCTAAGACCGAATACCTCCTCATCCGGGATATCAAATGTATTAATATTAGTCGAAAATCCGGTTATGCTAATCCCAAAAAACATCAAACTGTGTTTTTAATTTATGCTATACTGATAATATACAAAGTAAGGGAATAAAAGCAAAATAATATTTTTTTATGAATTGAGGAATCTATATGAAATTTTTGATTTATGGTGCGGCGTAATTGGCAGTATCTTTGCCGGAAAACTTGCCTCATCCGGCTGTGATGTCACAGTTTTGGCCCGAGGGAAGCAGTTTAACGAACTAAAAAAACATGGGGTAATTTTAATGCGGCCGGGAGCTAAGAAACAAGAACAGGTATTTGTCAAGGTAATAGATACACTAACACCTGAGGACATAAATGGGCAGGTAAACTACTTCATAGGCAAGGGATTTATGCGTATCTTTCAAACCACAACTTTTGCCGAGTACAGCGGAAAAATAACTCAGCGTTTAGATGTCCTTGTACAAATCTTCCGCAAAACAAGAATTCCGGCCGTCACCACTCGGAACATGGACAATTGGCAAAAAAACCACGTAGCTATAGTCACAAGCATAGGCAATGCCCTCTACAGGTATGACGGAGACAATTATGCCTTTTCCCGCTCCTATAAAGATGTACGGCTTATGATAAGCGGAATCAAAGAAGGTTTTTCCGTATTAAACCGGCTGGGCATTAAAACCACGCCGACAAAGCTGAACTTTTTCAAACTCCCGACCGGGCTGTTGGCAATTATATTTAAAGTATTCATGGGAACAATTTGATATGTCCCCAACTACACTTTATTTTTTAAGTCCTATTAATTTTTGTTTCAATTCATTTTCAATATTCTGAAGTTCAACCTCTGCCGATGCCCTTTTCGTTTTTCCTTCTTCCTGTAACTTCAAGGCATTCTCCTGCCTTAACAACGAAATTGTTCCTAACAGCCTTCAATACCGCATCAAAAATTTTTGATATATGTATTTTAACATATAGATTTAAATATGTCTCCTTGTCCCATGAATGCTGCAAACTCATGATTTTTGACCGAAATCATCATTAAATACAATACAAGAGCAATTATATATAAATTCTCCAATTCAAAAAATAACATATACTTAACATATATTTAATATAAAATAAACTCAGAAATGTTAATTTTAAGATGTAATTAATCAAACAGTTTATATCAGCCATAAAATGTTAAAAATTAACTATTTGAATACAGAATGGAGGAACAAAATTGCCAGCTACTTATGCTCACTATATTTTTGGAGAAAAAGTATTGCAAAATCTTGACGGAGAAGTAAAAGAGTTGATATATAATAATCTCCCCTTATTCCACATTGGCCTTCACGGACCGGATATATTATTTTATTACAAGCCTTTGAGCTCAAATCCTATTAATCAAATGGGACATCGCATTCACGAAGAGCCGGCATGTTCTTTTTTTCAAAGAGCAGAAATTATTATCAATAGTTGTACTGCCCCGGAAGCAGGTTGCGCCTATATATTAGGCTTTATCTGCCATTTTATGCTGGATAGTCAATGTCATCCCTACATTAAGAAAAAAACAGAAGAAACTAAGTTATCCCATGGGGAAATAGAAACGGAGTTTGATCGTCTATTAATGGTAGAAAATAATTTAAATCCTCTTTCTTATAAACCGACAAGTCATATTATAACAAAAATAGAATATGCGGAGTGCATTTCATGGTTTTTTGAGGAAATAAACGAAGAAAAGATACTGTCTTCTTTGAAATCAATGAAAAGATACTTAAATTTTCTGGTTTCTCCAGGAAAATTAAAAAGGTTTTTTATTGTAAAGGCGTTAAAGCTAACCGGAAATTATGAAAATATGGCAGGACTCCTTATGAATTATCAGCCCAACCCTGCCTGCGAAAATATCAGTATGAGCTTAAAGGCACTATATTCCTCAGCCATAATACCTACACGGGATCTTATAAATGAATTTTATGAAAATATTCATAGTTCAAAGTCATTAAATAGCTGCTTTCAAAGAAATTTTGTATAAAATCCTACGGGAGAAGGGAGTAAAAATAATGAATGGATTCGGAAATAAACTATCAAATTTAGAGAAATATTGGATTCTCTATGATGTCGGAAATTCTGCTTTTATTCTTTTAGTATCGACTATAATACCGATAAACTTCAAAAACATAGCTCAAACTAATGGAATAATACCTTCTGATTCAACTGCATATTGGAGCTATGCCATATCTCTGAGTACTATTATTGTCGCCATACTTGGACCTGTTTTGGGAACTCTTGCAGATACCAAAGGTTACAGGAAAACACTGTTTGCCATATTTATGATATTTGGCGTTTTAGGATGCGCTGCCTTGTCCCTTCCCCTCTCTTGGATTCTTTTTCTCTCCATTTTTGTTTTTGCAAAAATTGGCGTATCAGGAAGTTTTATTTTCTATGATGCTATGCTCTCCGATATTACAATTGACGAAAGGATGGATCACATTTCTTCTCTCGGATATGCGTGGGGATATATAGGAAGCTGTATACCTTTTATAATAAGTCTGTTACTTATTTTATTTGCCGATAAACTTTCTTTAACCACCTCCTTCGCCACAAGTATCGCTTTCTTGTTAAATGCTGTTTGGTGGCTTTTCATGAGTATGCCCCTTATTAAAAATTATAAGCAGATATATTACGTGGAGGTCAAAGAAAATCCTCTAAAGAACAGCTTCCGCAGACTTTATGATGTATTAAGGGATATAAAAAAACAAAAGAAAATCTTTATATTCTTATTAGCCTTCTTCTTTTATATAGACGGTGTATATACAATTATCGAAATGGCTACATCCTACGGAAAAGATGTGGGTATTGATGATGCAAATCTCTTGTTTGCGTTGCTCTTAACACAGATTGTGGCATTTCCTTTTGCAATTTTATTTGGAAAATTATCTAAAAAATTTAAATCCCAAAATTTAATAAGTACATGTATTTTAGGATATCTGGCAATCGCACTTTTTGCTCTTCAACTTGATAAACCTTGGGAATTTTGGTTGCTGGCCTGAATATTCCGTTTAGAAAGTGCACTCTTTCCGGAAATTCAGAGCACCTAAATCCGATATTTCAGAGCAGGTGTTTCCGCTGTGGAGTGCAGTCCTCTATAATGAATTTATGCACATAAAATGTGTAAATTCATTACAGGAGGTCGATAACCATGACTGATTATCGAGAAATCATCAGACTAAAAAGTCTGGAGTTTAGCAATGTTGCCATTGCCAATAGTTTAAGTTGCTCTCGCAACACGGTTTCTGAAGTGATTAAGCTTGCAGAAACGCATTCTCTGGGATGGCCTATCCCTGACGCACTGACAAACAGTGACATTAAGCATCTGTTTTATCCGGACAGAGGTAACAATGAAGGAAGACGGCTCCCTGACTATGAGTATGTCTACAACGAGCTTGCCAAGCCGGGTGTAACACTTTCTCTTTTGTGGGCAGAATACTGTGCCAAATGTGAGACAGAAGATACGATTCCGTATCAGCACACGCAGTTCAATGACAAGTACCATGCTTATGCCGCATCAAAGAAAGCAACACTCAGAATCAAGTGTAAGCCCGGAGAAACAATGGAAGTGGACTGGGCAGGTGATACCATTAAGGTTTATGATATTGCCAATACCAGTGACATATCGGCATATTTATTTGTTGCCGTACTTCCATGCAGTCTGTACGGATATGCTGAAGCTTTTCCGGATATGAAATCCAATCACTGGATAGAGGCTCATATGCATGCGTACTCATTCTTTGGCGGTGTAACCCGTATTCTTGTTCCGGATAATCTTAAAACAGGTGTTATCAAGAATACGAGGACAGAGCTTATACTCAACCGCTCTTACCATGAAATGGCAGAGCATTATGGAACGGCAATCATCCCTGCCAGACCGATAAAACCGAAAGATAAGCCAAATGCCGAGGGTACTGTAAGGGTACTTGAAACATGGATTCTTGCAGCGCTTCGCAACCGGAAATTTTTCACTTTCGAGGAACTTAATAAAGCCATCCATGAAAAGCTGGAAGAGTTCAATGCAAAACCTTTCCAGAAAAAGAAAGGAAGCCGGTTAACTGCATTTATTGAAGAAGAAAAAGACTTCCTCATGCCATTACCTGCTTCCCCGTATGAAACGGCTGTCTGGTCCACTGCCACCATACAACCCGATTATCTCATAACTGTTGGGAATTGCAAGTATTCTGTTCCATATGAATTTATTGGCAAGAAAGTGGATATTCGTACTACTGAAAGCAGTATTGAAGTCTTCTATCATAACAACCGTATAGCATCGCATGTACGCAGGGCTTACTCACTGGAACCGGTTTATATGCCGGAGCACATGCCGGAAAACCACAGAAAATTTCTGGAATACAACACGGAAAGTTTTCTGAACTGGGGTAAAACAATCGGTTATTCCACCCTCATTGTGGTAAAGCATTTCTTATATATGCATAAAGTGGAACAACAGGGATATAAATCCTGTGCATCACTCATGAAGCTCGCTGACCGTTATGGTACAGAACGCTTGGAGAACGCCTGCGCCAAGGCACTTAGTTATACTCCGAGTCCAAGCCTGAAAAATATCAGTACCATTCTGAAAAATGGTCAGGACAAAGTAGCATTATCAACTGTTCCTGCCAGTGCATCCAGTAAAGAAAGCTCCAAATATGGCATTACCAGAGGTGCCTCTTATTACGAAGGAGGCGACCGTTCATGATTTCGTCAGTCAACCATAGATAAACTGCATGATATGCACTTATCTGCAATGTCAGATGCTTTTGAAAGCCAGTGTGCAGACCCTGATACCTATCATGGATTATCCTTTGAAAACCGCTTTGGTATGCTGGTTGACAAAGAATGGGATAAGCGTAAAAATACAAAGCTGCAAAAACTTATCCGCAGTGCAGAATTCCGCTATCCGAATGCATGTATGGAATCCATTGAGTATCATCCGGACAGAAATCTGGATAAAGGACAGATGATGGAATTCTCCACCTGCAGGTACCTTTCAGATGACCACCATATCATTCTGAAAGGGGCGTCCGGAAATGGAAAAACATATATAGCATGTGCACTTGGTGTCGCAGCCTGCCGGAACTTTATCAAAGTCCGTTATGTGCGTCTTCCTGACCTTTTAAATGAGCTGGCTGTTGCTCATGGTGATGGTACACTGAAAAAGGTAATCAAGGGTTACCAGAAGATTGACCTTCTGATTCTGGACGAATTCCTGTTAAGCCCGGTATCCACAGAGCAGACACGGGAGCTTCTTGAAATTATCGAAGCCCGCAGCGTAAAAGGATCCGTGATCTTCTGTACGCAATTTGAACCGAAAGGCTGGTACAGCCGTATCGGGAGTGACTGTGATGCTACCATCTGCGAAGCAATTATTGACCGAATTATTCACAACTCCTATGAAGTGATGATAGATGGCCGCGTATCTATGAGGGAACGTCATGGCATCAAAGCTTCCCGGAAAGGAGCTGCCAATGACTAATTATTGTGCTTTCAGTAAAGACCATAAATGTATCAAGTGGATGGATTACGAATTAACCCGCCACGAATTAGAGGAAGCCGATGAACTGTGTCATGGCAACTGGATAGAAATCCAACACCTGCGAGATTATATCAACCAGTTACAGGCACTGCTCACAGAGTACGGAATAGAGATTCCGCCTGAGGACTAAACAATTAACTGCACTCTGCTCCGGAAAGGTATGCACTGCTTTTCCGGAAAAGGGTGCGCTGAATTTCCGAAAAGTATGCACTATTGCAACGGAATACTCACTGGCCGTCTGCGTTGCAATGTTTCAAGGTGCTGTTCAGGCATTATCCCGTTCCTATTTTGCTAAAATTATTCCAAAAGTGTTTGCTGTAAAATAAAATTACCCAATATTGCAAAGTAGAATTCCCCACTTTTGCAGAGGTAATTTCCCCAATATTGCAAATGCCATTGCAGACATCTGACCAATATATTATCCTTGTAATTGATTAGATTGCAAGGAGGAAATGGAGATGCTAACAATGGCACAAATATATGATATCAGAAAACTTTACTTTGAGGAAGGGAAAAATATATCTCAAATATCCCGTGAAACCGGTTATGACAGAAAAACAATAAGGGAGTATATTAATAAAAATGATTGGAACAAGCCTGTTCCTGCAGTTAAAACAAATATGGAATTTTCTAAACTTGATCCTTACAAGTCAATTATTACCCAATGGCTGGAGAATGATAAGAAAGCAAAAAAGAAACAACGTCATACAGCCACCAGGGTCTATAACAGACTGAAAGAAGAAATCGAAGGTTTTGACTGTTCTTACCGGACAGTAGCGGCTTTTGTAACATTAAAGAAAAAGGAAATTTTTCATACCGAAAAAGAAGGATATTTGCCGTTGGAGCACCCTGCGGGTGAAGCACAGGTTGATTTCGGGGATGCACAGTTTTATGAAAATGGCGTACTTCATGACGGAAAATATCTGAATGTATCTTTCCCATACAGTAATCAGGGATATCTTCAGTTATTCTATGGAGAAAATATTGAATGTTTGTTGGAAGGATTGAAAGCAATATTCGAATATATAGGAGGTGTTCCAACCCGGTTATGGTTTGACAATACGAAGACGATTGTAACCAAAATACTGAAAGAAGGAAGCCGTAACCTGACTGAAAAATTCATGAGATTTCGGGAACATTACGGTTTTGATACTGTATTCTGTAATCCTGAGGCAGGGCATGAAAAGGGGAATGTTGAATCAAAAGTAGGATACCACAGGAGAAATATGTTAGTCCCCATTCCGAGATTTCAGGAATTAAGGAAATATAACGAGGAATTACTTGTCAAATGTAATGAAGACGGAAACAGGGAGCATTACAGGAAAGCAGATTTTATCAGTAAATTGTTTGAAGAAGATAAAAAGAATTTTTTACCGCTGCCTGCAACAGAGTTTGATACAGCAGGATATCATATAGTACATACAAACGGATATGGGCGATTTTATTTAAACAATGGATTACATGAATATTCCGTTTCACCAAAATACGCAAATACCCGTGTTGTAATCAAAATTACATCTTTATATGTGATACCTATGGATGAAAATCAAAACGAAATTGTTCGGCACAAAAGATTATACGG
>ENA-UOOK01000377-UOOK01000377.1-fermentation-metagenome-genome-assembly--contig:-NODE-377-length-58275-cov-66.836603_pt1 | contig 58275 bp, 38 predicted proteins | sample MGYA00245777_ERZ724023 | MGnify/ENA primary metagenome ERZ724023 (study PRJEB28704, sample SAMN03018312) | fermentation metagenome | biome: anthropogenic terrestrial biome; feature: soil; material... | reverse complement strand
AATAACCGCCGGAATGTCAGTTAAAACATACCTGTAAAACTTGGTTTTCCGGGGGATCAGTATGCTCGGAATGGGGGGTCAGTATGCTCCGGAATATCCACTAAAACCCCGCATTTGAACGGAAAGTTAGAAAGAACCCAGCAGACTGATAAAATGAATTCTGGTCTTTAATAGACCTGTCCGATAAATATTTGGATTTAAATGCTTTGGTAATAGAGTGGCAGGATTTTTACAATAAAAAGCATCCTCATTCTTCATTAAAAGGAAAAACTCCTTATCAGAAGCTCAAACAGGTCGGAAAGCTCATTCCAATTCAACCTGATGTTACAAAAAAGTTCTGGGAATCAGAAGAAAAAGTGATTCCCAGAAACTATCAATATTTAAAATTTCTCAAACAGAATAATATTGAGAAATAACTATTCCGGTCATAAATGACTTAGAAAACTTAACGTTAAAATGTATCGAATCTATTGTTAAAGGACATTTAATGTTTTGAAATTGGTAATATTTTACATATTTCCTGATTAATTTTATTCAGACGTTCTTCTTCCATTTTTACAACTTTACGATCATACGTCATTAATCCGTTAATTTCGATTTCTACATCGGTAGTTTGGGTATACACTGCTGCTGAGAAACCGACTTTAATAAGTTCCTTCAATTTCTCCGCAAGTTTGATATATTCATCTGTTGCTTCCTTCGAATTCTTATACTGTACATATCCCCAATTCCGATCGGGCTGCCAAAGATGTCCTTCCATTGCAAGTCCTATTCCACCAAATTCACCCAATACGTTTACCCTTTCTGAGTCGTACAAAAATATTCTTGGTTCGGGATAATTATGTAAGTCGAGGATATCTCCTGTACGGAAAAAATTCCCTCCACTTGCGGAATTAACCAATCGAGATGAATCGTAAGCTTTTGTCCATTCGGCTATATCCACTGTTTTGAATTGTCCCATGCCCTCGTTGAAAGGTACCCAGACCACAATACATGGGTTTGAAAAGAGATAATCCATAATTTCTTTCCATTCCTTCCGAAAGTTTGCTTCCGACTTGGGAGTTCTTTTTAGTTCTTCTCCTTGGTGATAATTATATCTTTGCCATTCCCGTCCATCTCCATTGGGCATATCCTGCCATACAAGCATTCCTAAACGGTCGCAATGGGTGTACCATCGTGCAGGTTCCACTTTTACGTGTTTACGAATCATATTAAAACCCCAATCCTTGGTCTTCTGGATGTCGTATAACAGAGCCTCGTCGGTGGGAGCGGTATATAATCCATCAGGCCACCATCCTTGATCTAAAGGTCCTAAATGAAAATAATCCTTATTATTGAGTTGCATTCGAATAATACCGTTTTCATCTTTTTTGGTGGAGATTTTGCGCATGGCACAATAACTTTTTATCCGATCAACTACTTTGCCTTTACTATAAAGGATGATTTCCATATCGTAGAGAAACGGCATTTCGGGTGTCCATAACTTAGCATCGGGGATGTTAAGGTCGATAGTTTGGCCGATAGCGGCTTTTGATGTTGCGACTACCGTTGATCCGTCTTTCACCTTTACTTCGATCAGATCCGACAGTTCTGGGTTATGCGTATCGACATTTACTGACAAATTGCTTGTGTCGATATTCGGAACCGATTTGACGTATGTAATATGTTTTTCATTGACAGGCTCTAACCATACGGTTTGCCAGATACCGGTTACAGGTGTATACCAGATGGTGCGGGGCTCTATGACCTGTTTCCCGCGAGGCTGAAAGCCTGTATCGGTACCATCCCAGACTTTTACCACTATTTTTTGCTCGCCAGATACTAAAAACGGTGTAATATCGAAACTGAAAGGTACATATCCACCCGTATGAATGCCTATTTTAATATCATTGACATAAATTTCGGCTTTCCAATCGACGGCGCCGAAATGCAATAAGATTTTTTTTCCTTTCCATCCAGAAGGAATTGTAAAGGTACGTTTATACCATAATTCATTTTCTGGTCCAACACTTTTCTGTACGCCAGACAAGGAGGACTCGACGGCAAACGGAACAAGAATTTTCCCATCAAACTGAGTAGGTTCCCTTTGCCCAACCGGTAATATGGAGTAATCCCATAATCCGTTCAGATTTTTCCATTCTCCTCGTTCCATGATTGGACGAGGATATTCGGGCAATACATTGTTGATGTCTATCTTTTCTGCCCACTTTGTTTTTATCTTGTCTCCTGCTGCTTCCCACTGAGCAAAAGCTCCGAATGAGAATATAGTTAATAGAATTGATAGTAATACTTTTTTCATTTTTTTTGATTTTAATATATCTAAACGAGGCAGAGAATAAACTCTGCCCCGATGTCTGAAATAGGATTTTATTTTAAATGTATTTTTTGAGGCACTGAATAATACAATTCTCCGACCCCTTTTGCTTGAACTCCAACTCGTGCAAATAAATAATCGGCCGATTCTAAACTCTTAGGAATTGTTGCTTTGATAGTTACCTCTTGACCAATTGTAATGGAAGATGCATTTAATGTTACGATTGTAGCATTATTATTTTGGTCTGTAAAAAGAGTTTTTCCAAGATATAGCCGTGCCAAATTAAGATTTGCTGTCTGACTTATTTTTTCTATCACAAATTTTGTAGTAATTTCATTATTGGTTTTTTGGAAAGTAACATTTTTAACAATGAAATATGGAATGACAGGTATATCCAAAGCAGTATTGCCTTTAACAGTTACCGAAATAGTATCTGTCTGATTTTCCCAAGGTGCTCCGGATAAACGTACAATTTTATAATTACCATCACTCAATATGGCCGAATAGCTTCCATCCTGTGCAATGTATACTGGGATTTTTGCTCGTAATGCATAGCCATCCTGCCATAATTCCAGTTGGGTACCATTAGATCGGACACTTACGGGTTCATTCTTATAAGTAACTTTCCCAGATAATATTGATTCAGGCTGAACATAATTATCATAGGAACATCCGATGAAAATGATGCATGTTATTATATTTATTAAATATTTATTTTTCATATTTTTCTGTATTTTAATGAAAAGGATTGGGGATAATTTTTGGATTATTCGTCATTACACTTGTAGCAATTGATGAGTAATAGTTACCCATTTGGAAGTATCTCGGATTGACAAAACGAGGAGCTACTAACTTTTCAAATACATATTTACCATTATTTGGACTTCCTGGATGAACAATACGATATGCATAAAGTGCATACAACATCGCATTGGGGTTACTTGTATTGCCATCCCATAACTCATGAGCGATTCTCCAACGTTTTAGATCAAAATAGCGATGATCTTCAAATGCTAGTTCAACCCTACGTTCGTTCCGTATAATATCAATAGTTAAATTAGTAATACTGTTTGCCGGAAATCCTGCCCTTTCGCGAAGAGTGTTAATATGATTGGTTGCTTCGGGTAAGTTCAATTCAAAAGCAGCTTCTGCAGCATTCAGATATATTTCGCCCAGTCGAAACCATGGCCACCAATTGTCGGCCAAAACAACTTGTCCGCTTGCCATAGGTGCTGTACTGACCATTTTACGTAAATTGAATCCTGTATTACTCACCATTTCTATTGAACGATGTGGACCAGATGTGCCGACCAAAAGGCCACCATCTGTATAATTAATTCCAATACTGCTGCCTTCTACTGTCTCATAACCGGTGCCATTCCAAACCTTGACTCCTGCCTGTAAGTCTATATCTATTCCTCTGAATTTTGTGCCTGGATATACTACAGTACCGTATAATCTTGCATCTTTATTTTTAAAAATATCAGATAAATTGTTATAATAGATATAATCACTTCCGTCTGAGGTTTTGTTTTTTAGCGTCCCTGGAGAACCGTCTAAATATTCATATGATTCCACCAAATTCAAAACTGGCGTTATAAATGAAGATCCCATAGACTCTTCTCTCGCTCCGCGGGCTATATTATTATATGTAAAATAATGTCTTTTACCAAGTGTTGCCGAATAATCTTTTGCAAAAATTATTTCAGCATTACCTGTTTTTGTTATCAACATTTCATAAAAGTTTTCTCCTAAATCAGCATTTTTATTATAAAGTGAATAAGCCCCACTCGTAATGATTTTCTTGGATGCTTCCAATGATTTCTGGTAATAACCATTTGCTTTAGAGGCTTCAATACCTACTTCACCATTCGCTGTTTTAATAGGTTCGGGCATCAGATTGTTATACTTGGCAAGTGAAGCGGCATAGAGCATTGCTCGGCTTTTCAATGCCAAAGCCGTATATTTGTTGGCTCTGGTAACACTTCCTTCATTACCTATTACATTCTCGATAGCGTCAATTTCATTCCCAATAAAATCATAGATCTCGGACTCTTTAGCTCGTGGAAACTGTAAATTCGAAGCATCTCCGCTGTAATCATATATCAATTGCTCAGTAATTAATGGAACGCCTCCCATCCGTTTTACAAGTTCAAAATAAACAAAAGACCTTATAAACCGAAATTCGGCGTCAAATTGTTTCTTTTCATTTTCAGGTAAAACACTGTATTTATTCAGATTTTCTATAGCCAGATTAATGTTACGAATAAACGTGTAGTCCCAATACCGCGCAAAACTGTATGCATAAGAAATCAATTGGTTATTAGCATTTCCTGTTCCTGACCATGATGCATCATCAAAATAAGAACCTAGATTCATGTCTCCGGAGAACCCTGACAATGACGGTAAACGGTCGTAATAGTTTGCCAACAGAGCCAAAATCTGTTTTGAGTCATTCCACACTTGTTCTTCGCTAACAATAGTTTTTGAATCTCTTTCTAACCAATCATCACAACTCGCTATTAGTAAACAAAGGAGTATGATAATAGATGCATTTTTCATATATCGTATAAAATAATAATTATTCATAATACAAAAGTTTATATTTTTCAAAATGAGACATTAACTCCTAACATAACCAACTTCTGTTGCGGATAAATATTTCCTCCTCCTGCTGCTATTTCCGGATCAATTTCGAACTTTTTGACATTATCAAGGGAAAAAATATTAGACATATTCAGATATATGCGCATTCGGGTTATATTCATTTTTGAAGTAATATCTTTCGGTAGAGCATACCCCAACTCTATATTTTTCAACCTTAGATAACGAATATTGGTTAACCAAAAGTCACTTGTCCAAAAGTTTGAATGGTTTGTGTTACCTTTTCTGATAGCAGGGTAATATCCGGGTATCCATCGACTGTTGTTATCATATGGGTCTTCCTGATGCCACCTATCGGTAAGCATTTTTTCGGGAGCACTCCCGTCACTAAAATATGGTATCTTTAACTGATCTTTTCTGAGTAACGATTGCATTGCACCTCCCGCAAAGTCCATATTAAGATTAAAATTTCTCCATTCTAATCCGGTATTGAAACCTAATGTAAGGAATGGAGTTGTTCCGGTAGCATATCCGATAGGACGATTGTCAAACGAATTGATTATACCATCACCATTAAAATCTTCATAAATCAGGTCACCAGGGAGTAATGTGCGATTACCTTGTCCATCGATATTAACAGGATAGTTGTTTATTTCATCCATGTTTTGGAAACGCCCGACCGTTTTATATCCCCATAAAATGTTGTTCCACCGGTTTTCTTTTGAATTACGGTATTCATCCCAGGAGTTACTAAAACGCGGTTTGTATGTTTCAAGGATTTTCAAACGAGATAACGAAATATTTCCACTTAATGAATAATTTAATTTATTGACAGAACCCAAGTAAGTAACTATTGCTTCAAAACCCTTTTGAACGTCAGAATTCAGGTTTTCATTGGGTAGTGTATATCCTACTTCGCTCGGCAATACTACATCATACCGCGAAGCTGGTAATCCTGTACGTTTCTTTTGGAAAATGTCAGCAGTTACGGACAAACTCCTGTTGAAGAGGGCAAGATCGATTCCTATATTTGTTGTAGTATTTGTAACCCAAGAAAGATTTGTTACAGGTAATCCTCTCGGTTTCAATCCAATTACATAGTTGTCATCTAAAATTGCATTTCCTTGATTAAAATTATATCCATCCAAATATCCATGCATAGATACACCGCTTTCACTTCCAGTTTGTCCATATGAAGCTCGTATTTTCAAATCATCAACAACACTTTTAAGCTTTTCAAAAAATGATTCGTCAGAAATACGCCAACCTAATGATACTCCGGGAAAGAAACCCCATCGCTTTCCAGGCGAATAAAGGTATGAACCGTCGTACCGTCCGAGTAGTTCTAGCAGATAACGACCATTGTAATCATAATTTACCCTACCGATGTAACCTGCTCTTGCCTCATATAACCAATCATTGGTCATTCTAGTGATTTCTGATAACTGTATTATTGGTATATAATTATTTGTAGGATTCGCTTGGGTATATAAATATGTATTGTCATAATCTGAACGCTCTGCAGAAGCAGTTGCTACAAAATTATGGTCATTGAATGTTTTTTTGTAATTCAATTGTATCTGGGCATATGATGAAGTAACATCTCTTTTTTCTTGTCCCCTCCATGGACTTTGATTACCCCAATTAGGTTGTGTTTTATATTCATCTGTTTCTTTATTGTAGACATATGCAGAATATGTATATTCCTGACTATCCATCAATAAATTTTGATAATTATACGAATATGTTCCTTTTAACGAAAGGCCAAATTTAAAATCATACTGGACGAATAAGTTTGTATTGAGCATTCTTTGAGTAATATCATTAAATCCAGATATATTTCGATTATAAATTGCCGGATTGAAATTTGGAAGATGTGTTAGATTAACATAATCAGGATTGTCATTTGCATAGGGACTTTCGATTGGCCACATTCGTAACACAGAATTTAATGGTCTCATATAATCGTCTGTTCCAGGAACGCCAACACTTTTCGTCTTATCAAGAACTCCACTAATCTGGGCGCCAACAGTCAATCCTTTTGCCAGATTGGTTTCTAAGTTCATCTGTAGATTGGTTTTACCCCAAGAATACTCTTTTATTATTGCATCTTGATGATCATTAGATAATGAAATATAATATTTGCTGCGATCGCTACCTCCCGATGTATTGACATTTATATGATTTTGAGGTACATTTTTCCGCATAATAATATCATAATAATTATAACTTTTATAGAGAGGATCTGTTCCTGCTTCCCATTTAGCTAGTTCTTCACGTGAATACAATAATGAGGGGTCTCTTCCCAAATTTTGCTCCGATTCTAGCAATGATCTCACATACTGACCTGCATTAGCTGGTTGTGGATATCGAGTAAAGTTTTGCCAACCATAATATGCGTTTACATTAATCACCACATTTTCATTTTTCCTTCCTTTTTTTGTAGTAACTAATACTACTCCGTTAGAAGCTCGTAATCCATAAATGGCAGCAGAAGCATCTTTCAAGAAGGATACACTTTCAATATCCTCTATTGATAGAGAGTTGAAGATATCTTCTCCTGATACGATAGGTGTTGTATAACTAGTACGCCCTGATTTACCTCCGTAAGGGATTCCATCTATAACAAATAATGGAGTACCCATATTACGAATTTGTAGTCTTATTCCTCGCCCTGGGCGAACATCCGTTGCTCTAGTCGAAATACCTTGCACTTTACCAGCTATAGATTGAGACAAAACTGTTGCATTAGACCGAACGATAGCTTCTGATTTGATATCACTAACTGATCCTGTTAAATTTCTCTTTGCTTGCGTTCCATAACCAACCACTATCACTTCATCCAAAGCTTGGGTGTCTTCCAACAGTGTAATATCAAAGCTAGTTTTTCTTTCAGTATTGATATCCTGCTCCAAATACCCTATATACGAAATACGAATAATGGCATTGTTTTCCACACTTAACGAAAATTTTCCATCCACATCGGTGACCGTTCCGTTGGTTGTTCCGGCTTCAATAATGTTAGCCCCAATAATTGGCACTCCTGCTGCATCAACAACGGTTCCTGTAATGGCTTTTTTCTGCTGTTGCATCGATTCAGCAATGGCGGTTATCTGGCTGTACATCTCTTTGGGAGAAAGGATGATTTGCGATCCTTTTACTTCATAGTCCACATTTCCCGATTTAAAAAGTCTATCCAGTACAGCGCCAATAGCGGCATTTTTTACCCGTACACTTACTTTCCGGTCTACATCGATTAATCGGTTGTTGTACAGAAAATAATAATCGGATTTCTCTTCAATGGTTTGCAGTACTTTCTCTATGGTTGAATTTTTCAAATTCAGCGAAATTTTGGTGTCCTGAGAATAGATGTGTTCAGCTTGCAGTTGAAAAGTGAGCACGAGCAGTAGTAAAAGCGTTATTCTCATAGCAATAGGTGTTTTTTTTAATAAAGCATAAAAAAGGTGTGCTTTTTGGTTGATTGATTTATTATTCATACTTTTACATTGTTATTAAATTCATTTTATGGGTTTAGTAATTGATTGCCTGGCGGTGAGGTGAGATTTTCCGCGAGGGTAATTATAAGTCATGAGCGGGAGAGTTAAAACCCTCTCCCGCCTTTTTTTATTTCAGTTTGTATTTATCTTATCATAGGCGTTCCTCCTCCTTTTATGAAAACTGTGTAAGTTATTGTGATTTTATGGTTACTTTCCTGCGTGTGAATGTTTCATTGTTTAACTGTTTTTGTTTGCATATGGAATAGGTAATGGGTGCTGACCTTTTCAGCAGGTCGAGGATATCTTCGAGTGTTTCGTCGGTAAACGTGGCCGTGTATTCATACTCTTTAAGTCTGTCTCCCTCAAGACATATATCTACTCCGAATTTTCTTGAAAGTTTTTCTGCAATTTTAACCAGTTTTTCTCGACGGAAAACCATTTTCCCGTCTTTCCAGGCCGTTTCCACATAGGTATCTGCCGTTACCACATGCATGTTGCCGGTTGAAATATGCAAGATTGCCTTTTCATCAACTACCAATGACTCTGTTGCTTTTGAACCGATTTCAGAAGAGACCTCTACCTGCCCGCTTTCCAAAGTAACTTCATAGTTTTCATCACTTTCATATGCATTCACGTTAAATTCCGTGCCATATGCACTCACGATCATTTTTTGAGGTGTTTCCACATTAAAACGGTGTTTTTTATCGGAAACTACTTTGAAATAAGCTTCTCCGGAGAGTTGCACTGTGCGATCTTTTTCTGAGAAACGTTGTGGATAGGTAAGTGAACTAAGCGCGTTTAGCCAGACTTCGCTTCCGTCCGGAAGTATGGTTTTTGTCACCATCCCGGGAGCAGAGGTGATTGTAATGGTTTCTATAGCGGACCCGCTTTTTTTGAGAATGGGGTAGAACGCGTACTGATATGCCAGAAACAGGGGAAGAAGGATGGCGGCCGTATTTCTCAGGTAGTTGAAGAACAGGCGCCTGTTCCGATCGGAAATGATGCGTTTATGCAATTGTTCCCAATCAACTGCAGCGTCTATCGTTTTTTGTTTCTCGTAGTTCTCCAGTAAATAATTCAAAGAATCGGGAGTCTCCTTTTCAATCATCTCGTTTTTGACATTTATATATACTTGACGAACAACTCTCGGTTTACCCTATAAAAAAAGTGAAGTTTTTAGGAAAAAGGAAAAATTTAACAATGTCGGTGGAAAAGGAACATCTATATAAACAGTAGTAAGAAGGGGAGGTAATCACGCAATTCAATGCGTAAAATTTTTAATGCCCTACTAATATACGATTCGACGGTTTTTGTAGAAACCTCCATTTTATCGGCTATGGCAATGTAGGTCATTCCCTTAAAGCGGCTCATCTCGAACGCTTCACGCACGTTGGGCGATAGTTTTGCCAATGCTTCGCCAATGGAGACTTCCAGTTCTTTTAAGGTATACACTTCTTCCGGTGAAGTGTGACTGAAGGACAACATGCTTTTTTCCATATACCGGTTTTCGACTTCTTGCTTTCTATGATAATCCGTACAACTATTGCGAACTGAAGTAATTAAAAAATTTCTGAACGAAGTATTTATATCCATGCTTTTCCGGTTTTTCCAAATTCTGAAAAAAATATCCTGAACAATGTCCCTGGCTGTTTCTTCCTGTGTGATATACCGCATGGCAAACACACACAATGCCGGATAAAATTCGAGAAAAAGCTCTTTGAAGGCCTGCTCGTCGTCCTTAAAAGCAACTAGTCGAAATAAGTTTTCATATTTTATATCCTTTCCTTTCATTTCATTTTTTCATACTCCTCTTTTTTCTCTTCCAATCTTCCAGTCTAACACAGACTCATCACAAATCACCAATGTAAGGCCTCAATGTCTATTATGTTAATTAATAACTTCGGCCAGGTGAACCTGTAAAACATCAGTGTTGGTACCAAAATCTGCAATATTACGTGAAACTTTCAGTATCTTGTTTTATACAAGTGCCGCAAGACAAAGCCCCTTCCCTGTTGCTCTTAATAACATCTTCATAAGTTATAATACCAATTCTCATGTGAGGCATATTTTCAATACTTCGCTAATCAAGAATTTCAGCATTGACAAAAGCTTTAATTAATTGCTCTTTAGTCGCATTTGATACTTTTAGATATCTGCGATTACCTACAGGTATTACAATTTTTTTGTTTTGAACAGAAATATTATTTTCTGTCCGTCCAATATCACGATACAATGCCGCACCTCTATTATCTATTGACAATTTCAGTTTCTTATCTCCAGATATATGCCAGTAGAGTACATAATATTCGCCTTTCCTTTTAAAAATAAAAGCTCTTACCTCCTTACTACCACCTGCTACATCTGTAATTTGCTCATAAGGGTATAATTCAAATTGATTTTGCTCATTCAATAATAGATGATGTTCCTGATTTACATTCTGTAACTGTTTTTTCTGTTCTTCGGTAAGCCAATGCCCGGCTCTGACCTCTTCCCATCTCCGAATTACCTCCAGGTTGTCCTCTGTTCTTAGATGAGCGGCAAATGCCTCGAGGTTGGAATGAATAGAAATGGGGCAATCCCAGGCTGCCGCTATACTGGTTACATACTCCAGCATATCCGGTTGAGTTCCTATTGTTGCTTCACCTGGAGCCCAATAACCCAGCCAGCCAAAATTTATTCGCGTAAAATCATGTCTCATCCTTGAAGCTTCTTCAGCTGGCCACTTTCTTGTCTCTTCTTTCAAGACCTCAGGTCTGAAAATATCAAAAGCATTACCTCCACTTAACATATGCCAGCTAAAATGACTTTTGGCTGCACCTTCTGCAAACAATGGCTGAGGCTCTAAACGCTTGAAAACTCTATACTGTGCTAATCCTACATTTATACCAAAAGGGGGATTTACTCCCTCCGAACCATCGAAGTATATAAATTGAAATCCGGCATCGTAAATGTTTGCTATTTTTCCGGCGATCTCGTCTTGTAAACTTGTTCGCTGATCAATATAAACACTTGTGGCTCCAAATTCACTGACATCCAATATTCCGATTACTTCCCCCTTTGTAAGACTGTTAACTGTAGTTTTGTCTATTCCTCTTACACATCCGGTAAACTTATAAGGTGGTATAGTTGTAAAGCTCTTATAGGAAATAAGTTCTGTTCCCACTTTTAAAACACGGCATCCTTCTGCCATTACCGATCCCTCAGGATTCTGCTCGACATAGACGGTTGTATCATCAATCCCCAGATTTTTCGACAAATTAAATGTTTTAACAAGATTTAGCCGATAATCGGGAATAGGAGTCATATATTGGCTATTTCTCCCTATATGCGAATGCAGAAAATGAACTCCAGGAATTATTCCCTCAGCCTTAATTTTATCGAGCATTATCTTCAGATCATCTTTCCCTTTTGGATATAGCATTTTATCAATTTCATAATTTCCGATGATGCCATACCCTCCTGAGCCCTCAAAACTGGGATAATAGATGCTCATCGCTCTGAAACCGCCCATTCTGGCATATTTTATGTGTTGCTCTACGTTGGTTGGATTAACGTTTGCTGTCCAATAATAGGAAGCATTGATAAAATCACCTCTCCTGCTTTCTACTCCTTTTGGCAGATTAAAATCTTCTTCTAACTGAGCAATATTATCCAACAATTTGCTGCTTTCGGAAGCAATTAAGGCAGCACCGGTTCCTATAAACTTTATATCCTTAACTGCACTCGCTCTTAAAATGTTATATCCATTTCGTTTTTCAAAATCGACATATGCATATTCATCTGTACTCAAAACATTAACAGCAACATTATCATCCCATGAGACATTTAGCCATTCACCAAAATTTTCTCTATTACGAACAGGTAATTGTAAAAGGCACACTTCGGTTGCGGGTGGTGGAGTGATTTTAAGATATGCCGGATAAATACCGTCTGTAATAAAATCATTAAGATTGAAACTCACATAAGTGGGAGTTTCTTTTACCTGGATAATCACTTTATATGGAATTAACTCAAATCCAACAACCAGCTTATCACCTTCACGGTGGATTGAGTTTGCCTGAAATATTGTTTTCTTGTTGGGATGTGCCAGCTTTATTTCATTATGGTAGGGCCTTTCTTGAGTGACAGAGAATATAGCTATGTTCTCTCCCTGCATTAAACATTCCTCGTTAGTCGATTTAATAATCAAACTTTTTGCGATAGCGTCATGCCCGACAACCAGTTTAAATTGGTCGTTTTCAATAATCAGATCTTCTCTTTCATTGTCCTTTCCGCTTATTTGTGTGGCAGACATCAAAAAAATGCTTATTAGCAATAATAGGATAAAGTTTTTATTCATACGTTTATTTTAAATATATCGGTTTCACATGTATAAATTTATAAAGACTTGACAGTATTCCGTATTCGTAAATGTTTTCGGATAAAAAAATTAATCTGTGTTCTACTATACAAAAACCATTCAGCTCGCATCGCTCCAAATTGTTTATTACCAATATATTAACCAATATGCACATATGATTATATTTGCATCTGTTTAACTTTAAAAGTTATCTGTGATTGTTGATAATAACAAGATTCAAAGAAGCAACAAGTAGTTCGGTGTATCAGTATATTTTAGATAAAAAAGTAGAAAGTATTTCTAATGAACTGTTGACGACAGATAAAAGTTTACTCGATATTGCAATTGAAACGGGCTTCAATGATGTTAGAAATGCTTATCGGATATTTAAAAACAAGACCGGTTATACACCTATGAATTTCAAAGAGAAATTTTCACAAAAAACAGATACCAAAAGGTGATTCCTACTGGGATTTTATCAATTCGCGGGCGGTTTCAATAATAGTATCTTTGTTTTTTTCCCTGTCGCTGTCCTTCATGTCTACATAGATATCGGGCTCCACGCCAAATTCGATATGTTCCTTTTCGGCATTGAACATTGGGGAAGCTGAAAATCGTACGGACCAGCCATTGGGAAGCTCAGAGGTGAACGGCAACCCACTGCCTCCTCCTGTTTTATCTCCTATAATGGTAACATTTGGTGCATACTTCATTATACTTACAAACTCGTTTGTCGCACTGTAACATCCTCTGTTGGTAAGAACAACCACCGGCTTTTGGTATCTCACCCCGTTGTAACTATCAACATATTTCGGATACAAAGCAGAAAAATCATTATGCCCAGGTCCTACTTTATGAGAGATGTAGCCAATAAGCTTGCGCTCGTTGAAAAAGCGGCTTGTTATCCGTTCTACATTGGTTAGGCTGCCGCCACCATTGTTTCTCACATCAATTATCAGCCCGTGACAGATTGCCATTCTGTTTAATATTTCACTTAGATTTCCCTGGCCAACATCATTTGAAAAACTTCCATAATAAAGATAACCGATATTATCTTCTAGAATCTTATACCTTACTCCAGACGAGATGCCATAATCGTTTCCGAAATAATATTTCTGAATTGATGGGTCGAAATTAGGAGGGTAGTTCTCCTGCCATTGCCAGTATCTGGTCATATCGTGTGACGCAACCAGGTTAACATGTCCGTCTTTCAGCTCAGCAAGCATCTCACCCATGAGTTTGAAAAGGGCATCGTTGTTCATCTCTGAAGTGATTCTGGGACTGAATTCCCTGTACACATCATTCCAATCGACTTCCTTATATTCGAAAAAGCAGTAGTTTCTATCCAATATAGTCCAGAGTGCATCGAAATTACCCCGGGGATGATTGTCAAACTGCATGCTCACTTCGCCACAGCCCTGCATAAGAACAAGCTGCAGGATCAGAAGTATGAAATATTTTTTCTTAATAAGCATATGCTCACACCTTTTTGATTATGCCATTAAACAGAGAGATTTCTCTGCTCTGCAAATAACGCTGCACTGCTGGAACAGGAGGAGTATCTTCGTCCTCAAAACTGAGGTTCAGCAATCTAAATGCAGGGAATCTTGTTGATTCTTCTTTCGTGACGGCCACCTTCAAATGGAGTTTTGAGAAAAGTATCTAGAATCTCTATAACTTCCTCATCACTAAGGAATCGGCCTGGAACTGTTAGAATGTTTGCATCGTTATGTGCCCTTGCATAATAAGCTATTTCACTATTCCAGCATAAAGCAGCACGAATTCCCTGATGTTTATTGACCGTCATATTAATTCCGTTTCCAGATCCGCAAACAGCTATCCCAGGATAGCACTCACCATTTTCAACTGCAATTGCTAATGGGTGTGCATAATCAGGATAATCACAGCTTTCCATTGAATATGTACCGAAATCCTTAAAATGGATACCTCTCTCTTTAAGAAGGTTCAAAATAAATTGCTTCCTCCTGAAACCTGCGTGGTCAGATCCAATCCCGATAGGTTTTTCCGGGTTGTTAAATAATGACATAATAATTTATTTTATCTTTACCTGAAATCTCAATTCCCAAGCAGAAACTGCTTTATTATTTAAGCAGTTTCTTTACCTGTAAATATACATTCTCTCCAGTGTACCCGAGTTTTTCGTCGAGTACCGTGTATGGAGCAGAGAAACCAAAAGATCTCATACCCCAGACTGAGCCATCAGAGCCAACCAGACCCTCAAGAGTTACTGGAAGCCCTGCCGTTAAACCGAATTTTTTCTTTCCTCTTGGCAATACCGACTCCTGATATTCGGGTGATTGAGACCTGAACAGCCCTTCTGAGGGAACAGAGACAATACGCACTTTCACTCCGTCGGCACGAAGCAGTTCAGCCCCTTCAACAAGTGTGGAAACTTCAGAGCCAGATGCTAGTAAAATCACATCATAGTCCGCTTCATCTTCCACAATATAGGCTCCTCTGTTCGCGTTCATCGCTTCGCTGAAACGCGATTCTTTTGCAGGAAGGTCCTTGATATTCTGACGTGAAAGGATAAGTCCGGTTGGTGATGCACTATTCTCAAGAGCCATTCTCCAGGCAACAGTGGTTTCGTTCGCATCAGCCGGCCTGAGGACAAGCATAGAGTTATGACCACTATGATTCTGCAACTTCTCCAGTAGACGAATCTGTGCTTCCTGCTCTACCGGTTGATGAGTGGGGCCATCTTCTCCGACACGAAAAGCATCGTGTGTCCAGATAAAAATTACAGGTGTTTGCATTAAAGCAGCAATCCGAATGGAGGGTTTCATATAGTCTGAGAACACAAAAAAAGTGCCGCATGCAGGAATTACTCCACCATGAAGGCTCATCCCGATGCAGAGACACGACATGGTAAACTCAGAGACCCCAGCCTGAAGGAAGGCTCCCGTAAAATCACCCTTGGCAAACACTTTTGTTTGTTTCAAGAAACCATCTGTTTTATCAGAATTAGAGAGATCGGCAGATGCTACAACCATATTGTCTACCTGGTTTGCCAACTCTCCCAAAACTGTGGCAGAAGCGGCGCGTGTTGCTACACCTGGTTTATGCTTAATAGCTGCCCAATCGATCTCAGGAAGTTCTCGGGTAAACCATTTGCGCACCTTTTCATCCATTTTGGGGTTGTTTTTTGCCCAGGCATCCATCCTAACATTTTTCTCAGCTACTATCTCTTTAAGTTCCTGTTTGCGTTTTTCATAAAGTTCTTTGGCTTCAGGTAAAATAAAGAACGGATTTTCCGGGTCACCACCCAGCTTTTTTATTGTCAACGCAACATCCCCACCAGCTGCACTCAAAGGTTGCCCGTGAGTGGATACCTGAGATTCAAATGAGCTGTTATCTGCTTTAACAGCTCCAAATCCCATAATAGTGTTACCAATAATAAGCGTTGGCCTCTCTTTTTCAGCCTTGGCTTCTTTAAGGGCACCACGAATTTCTTCAACATTGTTACCGTTAATAGAAATTACTTTCCATCCCCAGGCTTCATATTTTTTTGCCACATTCTCACTCGACACAGCATCGGTAGTTGTTGAAAGTTGAATGTTGTTAGAATCATAAAACATTATCAGGTTGCTCAAACCCAGGTGGCCTGCAATACGCCCTACTCCCTGAGAAATCTCTTCCTGAATGCCTCCATCGGAAATAAAACTGTATATGGTATGATCCATTATATCTCCCAGTCGTGCCTGAAGAAATTTTGCAGCTATTGCTGCTCCAGCTGCAAAAGCATGTCCTTGACCCAATGGGCCTGATGTATTTTCAATGCCGCGTGCAACGTCTATTTCAGGGTGCCCCGGAGTAGAGCTCCCCCATTGACGAAAATTCTTCAGCTCATCCAATGAAAATTTGCCACTCAAACAGAGCACTGAATATAGCATGGGCGACATATGGCCGGGATCGAGAAAAAATCTGTCTCTTAACTCCCAGTTGGGATTTTCGGGATCGTACTCTAAAAATTCCGAAAATAGGACATTGATAAAATCTGCTCCTCCCATAGCACCTCCGGGATGGCCTGATTTGGCTTTTTCGACCATTGATACCGACAGGATTCTTATATTATCAGCCACTTTAATCATTGTTGAGATATCATTCATACTAATATTTATTTTTGTGGTGTATTGAATAGGTAACGATCATGTTTTTAATCAATTGATCATAACCAATCAATCTTGTTTATATTTTTTTAGTTTCTTATCTGATTTTTCTACTACAAGTTGATGCCTTTATAAAAAAGAGGTTGCTACAACATCAATACTTCGGTAAATATTCACTTAACACTCATATAGTCACGAAATTAAAGCTATATATTTAAAAGTCATATTAATTATTAACAATCAGTAGTTATAAGTGTTCTTTTGAAAAAACACCAAACTATTGACAACGTAAGTCACAAAGATATATTTTTTATGGATAAGAAGATAGAAAAAATGACAACTTTTGAGTGATGATCTGATATTTGCTACTTTTCAGCGATAATAATTTAATTAACAAATAGACAATGTGAAAAAATGACAATGTTGAGTACAACTTTTGAGAATATGAGATATGCAGTTTATAAAAGATTATTCCAATAATGAGTCTCCTCCAATAAGTCTTTTTTCTTGAAAATTTCACAAGATAATCATTGATTTTCAATATGTTGCAAACCGATAAAATTGGGTTTTGAGGTTTTAGGAGGAGACTCAATAATTAATTCAGGTATAATGATTACATTTGCAATCAACAAAAAAATAAAAAATGTCGCTTAGCAAAAACAGAATAAAATATATCCGTTCGCTTAAAGAAAAAAAACATAGGATTGAGAATAACACGTTTGTAGCGGAAGGGACAAAACTGGTTTTAGATCTTCTTGCCACATGCCAATGTCAGCTCATAGCGGCATTACCCGAAGTTATATCAGCTCATCCTGAGCTAAAAGCCGGGGAGATAGTTGAAGCAGATGAAAGTGAATTGAAAAAGGCAACCTTCCTGAAAACGGCACCACAGATCATAGCTGTTTTTTATCAGCCTGAATCGAACATTGATAATATTAATTTTGATGAAGGTCTGACTCTTGTGCTCGATGGTATTCAAGATCCTGGAAATGTAGGCTCAATAGTGCGAATTGCAGATTGGTTTGGAATTGAACATGTTGTCTGCTCGTATGATACCGCAGACATATACAACCCAAAAACAGTCCAGGCAACCATGGGTGCAATTGCCAGAGTGAGAGTGCATTATACTGATATTCCTGAATTTCTGCAGAAACAGATAAATCTACCTGTTTACGGAACATTTCTCGATGGGGAAAACATCTACAATAAAACTCTCTCCAACAGAGGTTTCATTGTAATGGGGAGCGAGGGAAAAGGAATAGGTGCGGAAACTGAAAAGAGAATCACACGGAGACTTTTCATTCCAAACTTCCCTTCAGGAAGGGACACCTCTGAATCTCTGAATGTGGCTGCTGCCACAGCTGTAATATGTGCTGAATTCCGCCGGAGGGTAAAATAAAAAATCACGTATGTAAAATACGTGATTACCTAAAACAAATCTAAAGAGAATAAAAACCTCATTTATCATGAGATATGGGTGGAAAACGGGGCTCGAACCCGCGACCTTCGGAACCACAATCCGACGCTCTAACCAACTGAGCTACAACCACCATGTTTTAACGTGGCTGCAAAGATACAATTTTTTTCTTCATTTCACATCTAAATTGTCTAAATTTTCAAAAAAACAGCGATAAATATCAATTCCGGATAAATAAATTGTATATTTGATGTTGCTATTGAACAAAAAAACCAAATCATGGGGACTAAAAGAATCAAACTATCCATATTAGGTATATCATTCAGTCAGGTTCAGGCCGGCGCTTATGCTCTTATTTTTGCAGAAGAAAATGGAATTCGCCGTCTTCCAATTGTAATAGGGACACCTGAAGCTCAATCAATTGCAATTGTAATGGAAGGTATTACCCCTCCCAGGCCCTTATCGCACGACCTGATGGTATCGGTATGGAAGGCACTTGATGTGAAGTTGATTGAAGTTTTGATACATAAGTTTGAAGACGGTGCGTTCTTCTCGGAACTGCTGCTGGAGCAATACGGAAAAAAATATCGTATCGACTCCCGTACATCTGACGCTGTGGCATTGGCTATTCGTACAAATTCGCCTATATATACCACAGAAGATATCATGCAAAATATGGCTATAGTTTTCGATGAACAATCCGCTTCCACTTCCCCCGAAAAGCCGAAAGAAGAAAAAGGAAGCATTGAGGAGGAATTGTCGGATCTGCGCCTCGATGCACTCAAGCACAGGCTTAAGGAAGCCGTGGATGAAGAGAATTATGAACTGGCTACACGTCTGCGTGATGAGATCAACCGAAGAGAGAATAAATCATGAGTTTTAGCAAAATATGGCAGATACTCTTTTCTATTGCCCTGATATCAGGATTAATCCCCGACTTCCCGAAAAGGAATCGATGCATTGCGTAAAAGTCCTGAGAATGCGTGTTGGTAGCACGCTGTCGGTTACCGATGGTTTTGGTTTTATATATGAATGCGTGTTGATAGAGGCACATCACAAAAATTGTGTGGTTGTAATTAAACATCAATTTGAAAAACCTAAGAACCGCATCTACAGGCTCCATCTTGCCTTCGCTCCAACAAAACAGACTGAAAGGAACGAATGGCTCGTGGAAAAAGCTACTGAAATTGGTATTGACCGCATTACGCCAATCATCAGCCATTATTCAGAAAGAAAAGATATAAAGATTGAACGCCTGCAGAAGACAGTTATCTCTGCAATGAAACAATCGCGACAGGCTCTCTTGCCGGAGACAGAGTGGATGGTAAAGTTTGATGACTTGATCGTGAGACCTTTCGATGGGAGAAAATTTATTGCCCACTGTTATAATTTTCCCAAGAACCCGCTCGCACAACTCTATAATAAAGGAGAGAATGCTCTTATTCTAATCGGGCCTGAGGGAGATTTTAGTGAAAGCGAGGTAAATAAAGCTATTTCAAACGGTTTCGAACCTATTAGCCTGGGAGAAACAAGGCTTCGGACTGAAACGGCTGCAATCACGGCCATACATACTATTCACGTCATCAATAATTTAAAATAATATACATTATGGGGAAAAATATTTTAACCATTTCTTTAATGCTGCTACTACTTTCCTACGGCTGTAACAGCGGAGACGGTAAAAAAGAGTTACCAAGAATAGCTATTGCCGGAATTGCAATTGAGTCAAGTACCTTTTCTCCGGCAGTAACCAACGAAGAGGCATTTAATGCACGTGAAGGAGAAAAGGTCTTAACCTATTACCCTTTTATGGCAGTTGATTCGGGTATTATTGACCGCGCCGTATGGATTCCTACGCTTCGTGGCCACGCCATGCCAGGTGGAATCGTCACCCGAGAGGCCTACGAATCGCTGGTAACCAAAACATTAGATATGTTAAAAGAGTCCCTACCGCTTGATGGGCTCTTCTTCGATATCCACGGTGCAATGAGCGTTCAGGGACTTGACGATCCGGAAGGAGATCTTCTTCTTCGTATAAGGGAGTTGATAGGCACTGATGTACTAGTCTCAACATCGATGGATCTGCACGGCAATGTTTCTCGACGACTGGCACAGAACAGCGATCTGATTACATGCTACCGCTTGGCTCCACATGAAGATGCTATTGAATCGAAAAAGAGGGCGGTCACCAACCTTCTCAGCAGGCTCGAAAACGGAAAAGGCAAACCTGCATACAAAGCCTGGATTCCTGTGCCTATTTTACTGCCAGGAGAAAAAACAAGTACTCGTATTGAACCCGGCAAAAGCCTTTACGCCCAGATTCCCGGGGTATTGGATAATGACAAAGTTATTGACGCTGCCATCTGGATGTCCTATCCCTGGGCTGATGAACCTCGTAACCACGGGGTGATCATGGCATATGGCGACGATAAAGAGGCTGTTGCCAAAGCAGCTGAAACATTGGCAAAACATTTTTGGGAGGTTAGAGATAAGTTTGAGTTTGTAGCACCCACGACTTATCTGGATGATGCTTTAGACAAAGCCTTTAAGAGTGACAAAAAACCATTTATTATCAGCGACATGGGGGATAACCCCACTGCAGGAGGCGCCGGAGATGTGACATGGACCCTGCACGAAATATTCAAGCGCCCTGAACTGAAGCTTTCAGGAAGCAAAACCCTTATCTATGCATCAATCCCCGGTCCCGAACTGGTAAAGAAGGCCAGAGAGATTGGTGTTGGTGCCCAAATAGATGCCATGGCCGGTGCTATGGTGGATAATCGTTTTGCTCCTCCTGTCAGGATAAAGGGAGAGATTGCGGCCATTAAAGAGAGCGATGTGGATGCAGGCACTGAAGTAGTTGTTAAAAGTGGCAATGTCTACACCATTGTAACGGAAAAGAGAAACGCCTATCACTACGAGAAAAACTTCACCGATTTGGGGCTGAAACCCAGAGAAACGGATATTCTTGTAGTAAAAATCGGATATCTTGTGCCAGAACTTTACAATATGCGTGGCGACTGGATAATGGCGCTTACTCCCGGAGGTGTGGATCAGGATCTGCTCCGTTTACCCTATAAACGAATCCAACGCCCTATGTATCCACTTGATCCGGATATGGAAGATCCCGATCTGGGTGCCCGGTTCATTCCCTTATCAGATGAAATAAAACAATAAAGCCACGCAATTATTATATATTGTTGAGTCTGCTTGAAAAAGTCTCAAATTAGAATATTTGACATCATAATCACTTGAGAATCAAATATCATTTTTCCACTAAACGACTTATTAAAGTGGACTCATATTACGTTTTTTGAAGGATGCAAATATAATCGCCTGATTGTAAACATTTAATGCACCTTTCAAAAAGGCCACATAGTTATTTGGTTATAAGTGCAACAAATGATATTTTATCAAACTATTAATATCATTTGAGAAGTAATAAGAGAAATTTTAAAACTGACGTGATAGCTATTACAGTACAACATCCTGATCAATAAGCTAATATACTGAATTCCAAGAAACAGAGATAGCAGTATGTAAGTGATGCTACGGGACAATTTTTCAAAATAATGACCAAAAAAGAGCGTTATAAAAAGGTTCTAGACTGGTTTGAAGCCAATGCGGAATCGGCAGAAACCGAATTGCACTACAAAAACAAGTATCAACTGCTGGTTGCAGTGATTCTGTCTGCACAATGCACAGACAAGCGGGTAAATATGATAACACCCGCTCTGTTCGATGCATTTCCTACACCCAGGGCAATGGCTGCATCATCACATGATGAGGTATTTGAGTATATCAAATCGTGCTCTTATCCAAATAATAAAGCCAAAAACCTGGTAGGAATGGCAAAAAAGCTGGTTTCGGATTTCGATGGAGAGGTGCCCTCAGACATAGACTCTCTACTCACCATTCCGGGAGTAGGCCGAAAAACAGCCAACGTGATACTGGCTGTGGCATTCGACACACCGGCAATGCCTGTAGATACACATGTTTTTCGTGTAGCCAACCGTATCGGGTTGACAAACAATTCAAAAACACCACTCCAATCTGAAATGGAACTCGTAAAGTATATCCCGGAGTCAATGCTTACCAAAGCACATCACTGGCTAATCCTGCACGGCCGTTACATATGTATGGCACGAAGGCCGAAATGTGAAATATGCGGTCTTTCTCAATGGTGCAAATATTATGAAAAAAAGGAAGGCCATCTTTAAATATGACAGCCCCCTACTTCTAATGCATTTAACTTCCCGGTCTATTCTGCTTCGGGCATTGCTTTTTTCTTATGCAGAATCAGATAGACAATAGGCAAAATTCCAATCGTATTGAAAATGGCAAGGAAAATAAACCATACCAGATGGTTGTTCCGTGCCGATCTCCACATAGCAATCAATTTCATTACCGCGTCAAACAACGCGAGCACTCCCAGAAGTACAATTACCCAAATGGGTAGATCTGTTAAATTTTGCATAATTAGAAATTTAAAGTAAATAAAAAGAAACGAAGAAAAAATTTCGGGCTACAATTTGATAATTTTAGCCCGAAATCCATTTGTCAATTATTACTACCATTTATCACTGTGAATTTATAAATACAGCGGCTGGTATATTTCTCACCCGGTTTCAGGTAGGGTGATGGCCAGTCGGGTTTATTAGGAGAATCGGGATATTTCTGTGTTTCCAGACAGATGGCATTGCGTTTGGCATATACAGCCCCATACTTACCGGTCACCGTTCCGTCGAGGAAGTTACCTGTATAGACCTGCAAACCCGGTTCTGTTGTATATACCTCAAGCTGAATACCTGTCACGGGGGAATAAACCGTGGCGGCCGGTTTTGAAATATCTCCATTTGTATTCAATACCCAATTATGGTCATAACCGTCGCCGTTTTTCAACTGCACGAAATCGTAATTATCAATCCTTTCACCAATAGCGGTAGGAGTCCTGAAGTCCATTGGAGTACCCTCTACCGGACTAATCTCTCCTGTAGTCATAAAGGTATCATCAACTGGTGTAAACGCATCGGCATTAATTGTTAGCAAGTCTTTTAGAATGGTGTTGTTGCCATCGCCGCTCAGGTTGAAGTATGAGTGGTTTGTCAGATTCACCACGGTCTCCTTGTCAGTGGTAGCCTCATACTGAAGATCAATAGCATTATCATCGGTCAGCACCATAGTCACTTTCACGTTAAGATTACCAGGGAATCCGGCCTCACCGTCTTTGGACAAGTATGTGAGAATAAGGGTCTGGCTATCCTGCTGAACAGCTTTGAAAACCTGTTTGTCAAACCCTTCAGGCCCGCCATGCAGGGTGTGGCCATAGTTATTTTTCGGAAGCTGGTACTCCACACCTTCTACAGTTATTTTCCCGTTGGCAATCCTGTTGCCGTAACGGCCGATGGTAGCTCCAAAATTGTTGTTTATACTCATATAATCGTTAATGTTGTCAAATCCAAGAACAACATCCTGCAGTTTACCATCATTGCCGGGCACCATAACAGAAACAATCCGTCCGCCATAATTAGTTACCGTAACCTCCATGCCAGCAGAATTTTTCAATACATATAAATCGGTAGAATCACCATTCGCAACCGATTGAAAATCAATTTTCTTCATTCCCGAAAGCGTTGTCTGCTCAGCGGGAGCCTCTTTTTGTTTGTTCGTACATCCAACCGCTGCAATAACTGCCAGCAGCCAGATCATTCTGTTAAGCTTCATCTTTTCTTCTCTCTATATTTATAAATTATTGCTAAAATCGCCTATATTTCACAAATGTAAGCAATTATTCAATATAAATAACCAATACGCATTAAAAAACAGGTTTTACGGCTTCTAAAGATGGCGTTCCTCCTTTAACATAAGGCCAGTCGTTTTGCCATAGGATCTGGTCCATCATCAGCACCCTCCCTTTCGGGTTAGCCACCGATACAGCATGATAGAGAATCCAGTCGTACGCTGCTCCTGATAAGAGATAAATATATATACGGTACAGAGTGAAATATTAATCTTTTAATATGTTGCATATCTCCTGGTTCACTTTTTTCACACGTGCCTCGTCAACCTTTACCAGTTTACGGTCATACGTCATTAACCCGTTCACCTCAATCTCCACATCGGTGGTCTGGGTATAAACGGCTGCTGAAAATCCCTGACGAATCAGTTGTTTCAGTTGTTCGGCATATTTCACATATTCATCCGTCACCTCACTTGAACTGTTGAACTGCACATAACCCCAGTTACGGTTTGGTTCCCACAGATGTTCCTTGTTTGCCCAACCTATACCGCCATATTCACCCAAAACAGTTGCACGCTGAGCATCGTACAGATACATCCTTGGATTCGGATAATTATGCAAATCAAGCATATCTCCTATTGTATAATGGTTGCCACCACTGGCGGGATTCACTAGACGGGAAGGATCGTATTGTTTTGTCCATTCTGTAATTTCATTTGTTTTGAATTGTCCCCACGCTTCGTTAAAAGGCACCCATACTCCAATGGAAGGATAAGAGTATAGATAATCAATAATTTCTTTCCATTCCTTACGGAAATTGGCTTCGGATTCTGGAGTACGCATCCTTTCTACGCCGGTATAATACTGATGCATTTGCCATTCCGGGCTCCTGTCACCGCTTGGCATATCCTGCCAGACAATGATACCATGACGGTCACAATGGGTGTACCAGCGTGCAGGCTCGACTTTCACATGTTTGCGAATCATATTAAAGCCAAAATCTTTGGTTTTAACCACATCGTACTCCAATGCTTCATCTGTTGGAGCGGTATAGAGCCCGTCGGGCCACCATCCTTGGTCGAGCGGTCCGAAATGGAACAAATCTTTGTTGTTTAGCTGCAATCTTACGATTCCATTGTCGTCTCGTTTAGTTGAGTATTTGCGCATTGCAGCATAACTTTTTACTTCATCGAGCTGTTTTGAACCATCGGATAGTGTAATTTCCAGATCGTAAAGGAATGGATCGCCGGGCGACCATAACCTGGCGTTTTGCGGCATTAAAACTTCAACAGGAAGATTGTTGATGGATTGACCCTTAGCAATTACATGTGTACCTTCAAGCACCTTTACCTCCACCCTATTTGCTGTTGATGCTATACTTGCAACAGCTTCGATAGTAAGAGTATTAACATCGATATCAGGCGTAATTTTAATATTTTTGATATAATTCTGAGGTACCGGTTCTATCCAGACAGTCTGCCAGATACCGGTTACCGGTGTATACCAGATGCCTTCGGGTTTGTTCACCTGCTTTCCGCGTGGTTGATACCCCTGATCAGTAGGATCCCATACTTTCACGACAATGGTGTTTTTTCCACTCGTAAGAGCAGGTGTGATATCAAATGAAAAAGGTGTATAACCTCCAGTGTGATGACCCACTTTCACATCGTTGACCCATACATCGGCTTTCCAGTCCACGGCGCCGAAATGGAGTAGTATTATGTTGTTTTTCCACTTTGAAGGTACTGTAAATTCCCGCTGGTACCAAAGTTCATTATCCTTTCCAACTCTTTTTTGAACTCCCGAAAGGCTTGACTCAATGGCAAAAGGGACTAGGATCTCACCATCGAAACTGCCAGGTTTCTGTTTACCAACGGGCAAAATGGCATAATTCCACAATCCGTTTAGGTTTAGCCACTCAGTACGTTCCATGATTGGCCTCGGATATTCAGGGAGCACATTATTCACATCGATTTCCGATGCCCACCTTGTTTTGAGTTTATCTCCCACTGGTTGCCACTGGGCAGAAAGAGATAAAGTTGTAACAAATAAAACAAATAAGACTAATTTTGATTTCATGCTAATGTTATTTTTAGATATGTATTATTTCAACGTCACGAAAATAGTTACTACTAAAGAGAGTAAGCAGAAGAAATTGATCAAAAAGTACAAATACAATCTCATAAAAGCATTTGCTATTCAAAATCTTTAGGTAATACACCAAACTGCTGCTGAAAACATTTCGAAAAATATGAAGGTGAGCTGAAACCTACCATATAGCACACTTCATTAACTTTATATTCGTTCTCTTTGAGTAACTGCGCTGCTCTTTTCAATCGTTCTACCCTAATGTATTCATTTGGTGTTAAATCCAGAACTCCCTTTATCTTCCTATAAAAACTAGCTCTGCTCATATTGAACTGCTCCGCGATATTCTCCACAATAAAATCAGAATTATCAAGATTTTCATGAACTATTGTATGAAGTTTTTTAATAAATTCTTCATCCGACCTTGTAAGCGCCATGCTATTTGCCCCGATGAAAGGGTTTTTTAGAAAAGTTTCACGGAGTTTTTCCCTGCCCTGAAGCAGATTTTCTATTCGAGCCAGCAGCACTTCAACAGAGAATGGCTTTTCCAGATATGCATCAGCCCCCAGTTCATACCCTTGAACTTTAGATTGCGCCATCACCTTTGCAGTCAGTAGAATAACAGGAATATGACTAAATTCAATTTCCGACTTAACTCTTCGTGTGAATTCGAACCCATCCATTTCAGGCATCATTACATCCGTTACAATCAGGTTAACATTCGATTTTTTCAGTTGTTCCAATGCTTGAATACCATTTTCCGCGATAAGGATATGATAATGGGCTGAAAGAAATTTAGCCTCGAATTGAAGCAGCTCTACATCATCATCGACCAGCAGTACAGTAGCTCCTTTTCTTTGTTCATCGTCAATTTTCTCCAAATGGATCTCTTTTTTCTTCTGCTCATGAATACAGGAGTCATTAAAACTTACATTTCCTACAGGTAGTTTCAGAAGGAACCGGTTATATTTGTCATTATTTTCAAGGGTCAGACTTCCACCATGGAGTTCAGCCAACGAGCTTGCAAGTGCAAGTCCTATTCCCGTTCCGGAAATATTCTTTTCCTGCACTTCATCAATCTGTATAAAAGGTTTGAAAATTTCCTTTTTACTTGCCTCAGGTATAAGCTCTCCGTCATTTATTGTAATCAGATGGAACTCACTAGCTTCATTGTCTATGATATTTGCTTCTAGCCTAACGTAACGATCACAAAACTTCATGGCATTATTTAAAAGATTGCTGATGATTTTCAAAAATGCCTCTTTGTCCAGTTGGACGAACATATCGTCACCCGGTAGATCTGTCTCCAATGTAATATTATTCTGTATAGCCATTGGTGTAAAGCGAAGTATGGTTTCTCTAATCAGTTCAGTAACGTTTTGTGTCTGAAGATTTAACAGATAGGCTTCAGATTCTGTTTTTCGGAAGTCAAGCAGTTGATTGGTCAAATTAAGCAGCCTGCCTGTATTCTTGCTCATAATCAACAGATTTTCTTTCACGCTATCAGAGACATCCTCTGTCATCAATACATGATCGAGCGGTGCTTTAATCAGAGTAAGGGGTGTACGGATTTCATGGGCTACATTGGTAAAAAAATTTATTTTTGACCGATACAGTTCCCGTTCTTTCTGTTGTTCAAAATTTCTCATTTTAACCTTTTGCCTGAGTCTACCGCGTACGGTTAAAAAGCGTGTAAGTATATATGTAGCAGTTAAAAGAAACAAAAAATATATAAAAAAAGCCAGCTGGGTGCGCCAAAAAGGAGGTCTTATCTGAATGGATAGGGTTTTTACTTTTTCAATGGATTCTCCGCGATCTTCACCGGAAATTCCGAGTATGAGTTTATAATTACCAGATTTTAAGTTAGAATAGATAATAGTTCTGTTATCTTCGGCAGATATCCAGGTTTTATCAAATCCCTCTAGAATATAAAATATCTGATCAGTGTCGGCGCCGGAATAATCCAAACGGGCAAAACTTATGCTGAAAGAGTTCTGGTGATAAGGCAAACTCAGAGCATCCGTAAACATCAAACTCTTTTTTAAGGGTGATTTACAGTCAATAGGGCTTATCATTTTATTATTAACAAAAATATCTGTAAACAGGAGTGGGGCATTGATCTGGGTTTCTTTAAAATTGTCTGGGTCAAAGCGTACAAATCCGTCTAATGATCCGAAATAAATTATCCCATCCCTAGTTTTATAACTCGACATGTAATTGAATTGATTTGTTTTTAACCCATTGTTAACAGTATAGTTCTTAAAAACTCTTCTTTCGGGATCGAATCTTACAAGCCCGGAATTTGTGGATAACCAGAGAAAACCGTCACTATCGTCAACTATCTGGTATACTACATCATTCGGCAACCCATGAGAACTGTTAATGGTAGTAAATGTTTCGCTTTCCCTGTCGAAAAGGCCAAATCCTCCACCTTGGGTAGTGATCCACAGTCTATTTTTACTGTCTTCATATACAGATGTGGTTTTATTATATGACAGACTACCTGGGTACAGGGCGTTGTGCACAAAGATACTCCATTCATTTGTTACAGGATTAAATCGATAAAGCCCATCTAAAAAAGTAGATATCCATATAAAACCATAACTATCCTCAAAAATATTCTGAATAGATATTCCTTTTAACTTTTCAATCCGATTGAATTTATCATTTTTTTCATCGTAGATGTCCACCCCTGATAAAGTACCAACCCACAATACCCCCTGTCTGTCCTTACACAGTGAAAACGCACTGTTTTGACTGATCGAAAGAGGATCATCGGAATGAGTATATTTAACCAGTTTGCCTGTTTTGAGATTATACCTGTTCAACCCTTTTGAAAAAGTTCCTATCCAAAGATCATCTCCATCATTATACAAAGCATGAATATTAGTGTACAATGTTTCCAATTGATGAGGCAGCGGCAAAAAAGTTCCTGTTTTCGGATCGAAAAAGTTAAGACCGCCATCTTCTGTACCAATCCACATATTCCCGTTTGGAGCAGGACAAAATTCCCTGACACGTTTACCTTTTAAACCTTTTTTGCCGGCAAGTGGATAAAACAATTCGAAGCTATTCTGTTGATTAGAATAATAATCTACTCCTCCAAAATAGGAGCCGACCCATATACCCCCGTCCCTATCCTTGCATATTGAATATATAGCATTGTCTGACAGCGAATTGTAAGCAATATCATCATGCCGTAGATTTATCACATCTTCTGTATCCGTATGATAAATATAAACACCCGACTCTGTACCTATCCAAAGAGTATTGGAATCAATAATTTCAATACACCTGACGAATATTGGCTCACCCCAAGCATCCTTATCAAGTAAAATACTATGTGTTTTATTGATGGTATTGATCGCTATTAACCCTTTTTGCGATGTTGCTACAAGTAAAAGGTTGTGCTGATACATAATAACATCAGATACTTCACCGACCTGAGACATCAATTTATTGTCATCTTTCAGATTATACCGGGTAATTTTTCCTGTTTGCTTGTTGATATAAAGAAAAGGTGATGAGTAGGGGAATACCCATACACCTTTATTGCTGTCAGCACATAAACTAACCATTTTCATTCCATCCTTTACCAATGGGATAGCATAAAAACTAAGCAAATCTTCAGCAAGACTATAATGATAAATACCTTTGTCTTCAACTGACATCCATATATCACCATCCTTATCTGTCACCATTTCAGTAACAACACCCATCACTGAGTCATTTTCAATAGTAACACGGTTAAACCGATGAAATTCTTCCTTGTGCATATCATATATATATACACCTTCTTCAGTCGCAACCCATATCTTATCATTTCTATCCTGCAATATGCGATGAAAAACATTATCGGTCAACTTTCCATTTGGCGAAAATTTGAAAACTTTAAATTTTGTACCATCAAACCTGTTCAACCCGTCTTTAGTGCCAAACCACATGAATCCCTGATTATCCTGAAAAATAGACCTTACCGTATTCTGTGATAACCCGTTGTTTATGTTGTAATGTTTAAAAGAATACTCGGGATAGGGCATTGCTAAAGTTCTATGCATCAACAATGTAATGAATAGTATAAAAAGTACAACGCATTTTTTTTTAAAACTTTTCATGTGGATAATATTTCAAACATCACAAACTGCAAGCAATAAAAACAATTATAATTATTTCGTTAATTCAATAATAACGTTAACTTCATTTTGGTTATATAGTGTTCCGTCATCATCGATAAACAAACTGTTGTCAATGGTTTTTTCTACTTCAACCATCGGTTTCTGTACAGTTTGCATAAACGGTCCCAGCGGCGAATCGGAAACGGCTACGCACATGTGTTCATCTGCCGAATAATACATGAAAAATTTGCCGTCCACCAAATAAACCTCGGGAGCCCAAAACCATTTTTCACCAAAAGAATCATCTTTATGCAGGGCTAGTTTTTCTCCCTTTTGCCATACTTTCAAGTTATCAGACGTAAAAACCGCAATCCCGTCTTTTGAGTGAGTTCCATACGCATAGTTAACATCTTTGTATAGCAAAATAAACGGATCTGCCAGCGACACTCTGTCTACGGGATTGACAACTTGTTCGTTGTTTAATATTCCACAACTTAAATATAAAGTCAATAAAATGATAGTCCAAGGTGCAATTATTGAAATTTTCATACTATTATGGATTATATACTGGAAATGCTGAAATTCTCAGGCGAGCTGCTCCCATAGGAATGAGAGTGATGTTTTCTGTGTGAGGTTCAAACCGGAGGTTCTCTCGTATGGGAAGTTCACCGGTAAGGCCATGCCGGTCAAAATCCCATCCGATTATTTTTCGTCCATGTGCTTTTATCTCAAGCGGCACACTGTTTACCGTGAACGGAAAATTATCAGTAGGCCAGTCTTTCTTAACTATTTCAAAGTTTTCTATTAAAGGTACTTTGTCATCTATGACGAGTCCATAATTCCAATCGCTCCCGGGATAAATTTCGTAAGTAGGCCATTTACTTGGATCAGCCTTCTTTTGCCATTTTGAATCCCAGATTGCGGTCTCGATACTGTTTACCTGTTCGTAATTTTCTTTGATCTTCAACGAAAAAGTCAGCGGTCCGTAGTTGATGCTACGACTACCCTGATTCACATGCCAAACTGATTGTGAAAGTGTCATCGGAACATTCAGCGTTACTTTATCGCCTTTCTGCCAGTTTCTCTCCAACCGGACGTACTTTCCGCCTTCCAAGTTAACGTTCACTGGAGTTCCATTAATCTCTACTGAGGGGTTGTCAGCCCATGTAGGGATTCTCAGATAAAACGGGAACGTTACACTTTTTTCTGTATGTTTTATTGTAAAACGTATACTTTCTTCGAAAGGATAATTGGTTTCCTGAGTTATCTCAATTGTTTTTCCGTTTGCAACTTTCACAGTAGCAACGCAAGCACCATAAATGGCAACAGCAACACCATTATCGGGAGTAGCCAACATCAGGTGTTCGGTAAAATAGGGCCATGCTTGCCCGTGATTATGCTGACAGCAACGGCTGCTGAAAGGATTCATCGATAAAAACGGACCGTGGTTATCGATTCCTGGATGATGATTTTTCGAATCGCTGATGGTGTGATTGGGGGATGTAATATACCGTAACGCCTTTAAATCGGGCATTAACGAAGCGGGATAAGAGTTAAAAGCCACGGTTTCGCAATGTTCCGCCCAAAAAGGGTCACCCGTCATTCTCAACAGGATTTCATCCGAAGCCATCTGTTCGACAAATCCGCACGTTTCCGTTCCCTGCCTCGGGTCAATATGCCCCATTCGTGCATTTTCATCGGCTCCAAACATTCCACCCGGTACTTGACCGAACGTATTCCTTATTAAATTATACACATTGTAGGTAGCCACCAGATCGACAGAGTCTTTTGATAGCATAAAGTAGGTGGCAGGTTCTCTAAAACATTGCGCAATGTTCACGTTATGCCAATTAGGAAGTGCGGATCGTTGTCTCCAGTCAGCGGTGTTACGATGTGTTTTTTCTGCTAAGTCAAGCAAGAATTTATCTCCTGTTATATTATATAACCAATATATGCTCAACAGATTATCTCCTCCGCGACTATTTTCCCAATAATCTTTCAGGAACATGTCGTCAGATAAACTCAGTTGCCATTTGAAATAATCGGTCATTAAACTGATAACTCTGTTGTCATTGGCATACTCGTAATACGATTGTAAGCACCGCACCATTATCATATTACCCCATAAATCAGGTCTGCCGTTTTTTTCTATATACGGGCCGAAATATCCGTCTCTTCTTTGGCTTTCAAATACGGCCTCTAACCATATTTTGGTTTCCTCCAACATCTTCTTGTCATTGAATATATATGCCATATTTCCGTATCCTTTCAACCAATAAGGAACTTCTTCCCAACCGTAATCGGTTCCAGTTCCGAGCCAGGCATTGTTATCTTTATCCAGCCATGCGCTTATTTCGCCCAGATTTCCGGACAAGCCATCTTTTTGCAGCAATAATGTTTTTTCAATCCATCCTTTTGGTTTCACGGCTCCCACGGGAAGCTTGATAAAATGTAATGGTTGTAAGGGAAATCTGCTGGAAACGTAATTTGAGTTAGACACATTCGTATTTGGCCGGTCAACAATTGAAATGTTAGTAGTATTTTGTGATAAAATATTTCCGCAAAACATTAACAAAAGAACAATTAAAGTAAATAAATCTTTTTTCATAAACTCTATTTATTTATGGAATGGATTGATGATCCCGGTCACGACTGCTGCACCCAACGCAGCTATTGCTTTTCTTCTGGACTTCTTATCTGTTTCTTTTTTTTAGCATTTAGTTCTTTCTAAATTTACTTAAGTAACTCATATTGTGATAGAAGAGCATATTCTGCCGCAAAAGTAAAACTAAACATCCCTTCAGTATCATTTTTACTTATATCGTTGTCCCATCCCATAAGCAGATTGGTGGGCAGAAAACCCTTATAGAAATAGTTTTCATACCCATAATCGAGGTTTTGCTGGAAAGTATCAATATAGGCTCCTACATTTTTATAATACGGATAAAGATCTATAAAACCACGCAGCAAGACTCCATTAAACCAATTTCCGAATCCACTGATATCATATGTATAGTAACCAGGAAGTTCCGCACCTTTTTTTGCAAAGTACGAAAAACTCGCATCAGCTAAATTTACAGCATCGGTATAATATTGTTTTTCACCGGTTACACGATGCAATTCGGATGCTCCGGAAAGCATTGCTCCGCTATTATAGGAAATAGCCGGTCCTACCCTATCTCTACATACAATACCTTGCCGGTAAATAACGCCATCAACTATTTCGGTCTGTGGATTTCGCGGAGCGCATCCTCCCATCATATCATCATAAACGCCATCCGCCCGCAGCAAATGATGCTTTTGCCAATTGTAGATTTTTTCTGCAAAAGAGAGGTAGTAATGACTTTTTTTTAGCTTCTGTTCTTTCCGTGATTTCTTATCTACAGCGTCTATATAGCGACACTGAATAATATCATCCTTGTCTTTATAGATTTCGTGAAGCCATACCAACGAACTTATGATAGGCGCATTGCTGCAAGCATGTTTAGTTACATAACCGGGGCCCCAGGTAATTCCACCTATTTCTTTACCGTTTTCATCCCTTGTACAATCCCAGCCGTCGAGGATATAAGCTGTCAAATATTCCGCTTTTTCAAGAAAATTCGTGTTATTTGTCAATTTATAAGACTTCAACAATTCCCGTATTAACCACATTTGATCATCATATACATTCTCTATTCCTTCAACTTTCGCTTGCCCCTTGACATCACCACGATGCACACCGTATACAGTCCATTCAGCAGTTTGAGTATAGGAAGTTAAAGTGAATGTTCCTAAATAATAGTCAGCGTTATTGTATAGCTTCTGCAATAATTGTACATACTTATCGAAATGTTTGTAATAAAATACTGTATTCCCTTTATCTTTTTGATTTTTAATAGATTTCAGAATTGTATTCAATGCTTCAACAGAACTGGTATACATCCAAATACTTCCCTTCTCATCGGATGGTTTTCCAGTATTAGGGTTATAGTATCTGGCCATTACCATTTCATCTCCTATAAAAAAGCTTGAAACACTATTATCAAATAATTCCATAGCACGGATGATATGCTGTTCTGAAACAAACAGATGCTGTGATGCGGAAAAATTTTTTTTGAATTTTACTTCACTGCTATTAACATGAATGCACAAAAGCAACACACTAATTAATACAACTACCCTTTTTCTCATCTTTTTCAATTACAAGTTCAAGCTTATGAGTCCCCTCCGATAAGTCTTTTTTGCTGAAAATTCCACAAAAAATACCATTGATTTCCAGCGAGTTGCAACCTCCTGAAATCGGGTTTTGGGGTTTTCGGAGCAGACTCAGCTTCTTAATACTTTATTAATATCGGAATCATTTGATTAATTTATCTTCCAGCATTTTTAAGAAATATCCACCTACAACTGAACGTGCTTTGAAATTCATTCTTTCAGCAGTAACCGTATCGTGCCAATCGCTTAAAGGTACGCGAGACGGAGTTTCATTCGCATATTTGTATACCAAGTCTACTAAAGCATTAAAATCGTCTCTATCTCCTGTAAGAGTTGCTGTCCACATAATCCAATCAGATTTGGTATAGGTAGCACGATTATCCAAAGGCAATCCGAATTTGTTTAGCTTGGTTCGGTAATATGCCATTTCTTTTACTGCAATCTGCGGATCAAAGATATTAAATCCTAACAATTTATCCCAAACCAAATTGTATTTTTGACTCCAAGTGTCCGATCTATCAAAAGTGAGTTTATAATGATCACCATCATTAGCCATCTTTTCCCACTCTTTAGCCATGTCTCTTGCTATACTCATGTATCTATTAGAAATATCCGTTTTACCCAACATACCAGCCAGTCTACCATACGAGGCTATACCCATAATCGCTTTGACAGAAAGATTGGCGTTGTGGGCAAAGTGTCCGGCAAAATCGTCGGTGCATAGCTGGTTAGCAGGATCAAGCCCTTCCTTCACCAAATAATCGGTCCATGTAGTCAGTACCTCCCAATGTTTTTCAGCATACCCGGCATTGCCTTCTACCTCAGCGAGTGCCGCTGTCAGGATCAGCATATTCCCGGATTCCTCCACGGGCATATCGCCTCCGTAAGTTTGACCATTAGCCAGGGGGTAAGTTCCCACATCGTGTGCTGCAAAAGGCTTGGTCCATTTTCCACTTTCACTGTAATAGAAAATATGATTCATCAATCCTTTCATCAACTCCGTGTTATAAAGTAAGAAAAGAGGCGATGACGGATAGGTCACATCTACCGTTCCGATGGAGCCGTTACTGTTATTTTCTTTCGATAAAAACAACAAAGTACTGTTTTCATCTTTCACCAATTTATGGGCTGATATCGCCTGACGATAAGCCAGAGCACACAATTCCGCATATTTTCCACCTCCCGCTTTTTCGGCATCAGCCATCATGGTCCGGTTGAAGTTGTCGCAACGTCCCATGATCGTGGCATAGTCGGCTTCTGCACTTTTAAACGCCTGAAAAATATCGGTTTTACCATCGTGAGTCCAGTAGGCTTTCAGATTTTTCTCAAAATACTGAATCGAATAGATATCATCGTAACCCAGCATAATAAAACCGGATTTCTTATCAGAGCCAACCTTTCCCAGGTTTCTACTGTACCCAAGAGCCGTCATCTTTTTTGCCATATTTCCGGAAAGATCTCCGGCTGGAGTTTCAGAAATTTGTCCTGTGGTCTGAAATCCCTTCTTGATAGTCCAGTAATCGCCGAAGCTCAAAGTAGAATTTTCGTCACGATGACCTGCAAGATAAAAATACCCCCAATCGATACGAACGTTGTCGCCTTTCTTTTCCAGGACAGGTTGTTGCGTGGTGCCTGTCTTAAGAAAAAGGAGTTCCTCTTTTTCAATTTTTTCGAAACCAACGGGCTGACTATCATCATTTACCGCCCATTGTGGCGTAGCTTCCAAATATATCTGCACTTCGTGCGACATATTGTCTTTAGACTTTACCTGATATGAAACGTAGCTCACAGGACGTGAAAGCAAATCCAGATCGTCCATCAGCAAGGGGGTCGTGAAGATCACATCCAGTTCAACCGGACCACAATCAAAAGTATATATGGTTTGCGTGGGCAGCACGCTGGCTGTTTTCTGAACAGCTGTCTGAATAAATGAAGTTTTATTATCTTCTTTTTCATAAAGGCCAAAGTCAACATATCCCCCTCCGGTTCTGTTATGACAGTGAGCTGTTATGATATTTTTTCCTTTTTTCAACGTAGCCTTCACTTCTTCTGAAAGCTCTTCCACTACGTTATATTTCCAGGAATAACCGGTTTTAACAACCTGGACTCCGTTAATATACAACTCAAAAATATCGTCGTGTGAATAATGCAAAAAAATGTTTTTACCGGTCAAATCCTCTTGAAGGTCGAACGTACGTCTCACCCAGATATCCTTGGTTTGCCACAGAGTAGACAAATAGGGTTCGTTGGGCGTACCAAACGCAGAAGTTCCGGTTTTCCATCCGGCATCATTAAAACCGATGTTTTTCCATTCCTCCCCATTTGGTTGTTCGAATGTATATTTACCCATCCACTTTTCTTCGTGGACTGTCGGAAGAAGTGGTTTTAACGGTAAGTTTTCTTTTCCCAAGAAACGATATGTCTCTCCATCTACCCTTAAAGCCCCCAGCAAAGGGAACTCTTTTCCAGTCCAATGACGAACCTGATCGTCATATAGGTTATCAGCATTAGACCAAGCATTGAAGTATGGATCAATCGTTACCAGGGGATACGATGGAGCACGGAGTTCTGAAGTATGATCAATATCAATGACAGAAACTTCATCTTTTACATTAGAACAGGAAGATATGTAAGCAATCATTAAGAACGCAAAAATAAACGGAAAATTAACTTTGGTCATTATTATAATTATTATTTTTTATATTATAGAATTCACCTTATTGACATACTTTTACCTCTATATATTCAGCAAGGATTATTTTAGTATATCAACTATATTGGCTTTTGAATTTGCGACATTATTCGTTTCAAGCGAATCTATCTTATAGTTATACTATTCGCACGTCAAGTCAGCCTCATTATTCAAGTTTTGTATTCTACAAATCTTTATCTTTCTTATCAGATAGTTTTCCTATGTACCTCACTTACGGATAACCATGAAACTAATAATATGTAATACTCCGTGAAGTATTATCCTTCGTTTTAACATGTTACATATGAAATACTTTTCCAATCACTTCTGTATTATAGCACAAATTTTAAAGGATTAAGACAAAGCTAATGCATCGGAATAAACGTTCCAGAAATCAAGTCCGAAATAATACAGGCCAGAAGTGGTGGGGCGTGCTCCAGTTAGCAAATCACAACGTGAAGCCAAACTGACACCTTGATTTCAATAATCTATATTTAACCTAATGCCAGATTCTGCAAGTTTATAGATGTTAAGACTTTTTTCATTCCGGTCTACGTAACATCCCAGATTAAATTTCAAATTGTCAATCAGAATCATCAGGATGTTTTTCAACATTTCCTGATTGGTCTGCTTTGCACTTATAAGGCTGGAGCAGGCAGTCATTCCTTCTATAAGTAATTCCGAATTAATCTCTCTTATGTAATTCATTGCTTTTTATATTAAGATATGCCAGCGTCCATATATAGTATATTATTAATCAGTTTATTGAGCAAATGCATCTTTAACTAATAGAGAAATATTGAATTTTGAGGCAATATATAATTTATATGCGTCGTCAGCATTTCTTAATTTCAGTGAACTAATGTGCATCTTTCTTGAATGAATATTGTTGTTATTGTATAGAAAAACAGAGAGAAGTCGCAATATTTATTGACTTCTCTCCACAACACTTTATTATTTAAGACGAACTATATCAGAGTAAATAGCCTGATCAGCACCAACGGCTCTTACTCCTACCCTAGCAAATAACGCTTTGGCAGAGGTGACGTTGGCATTGCCTAACATATCCATTGATATATTCAGGGAACCAGCCTGAATGCCTCTGAAATCTTTACGTGCAATATTAGTGACATCATCCACAAAAGAAGTCTTGCTTACCAATAAAGTAACATAATCGATGTTCGCTGTATTTACGACCTTATTTACATTTAATGTTGCATTCAATACAGAGCCATTTAATGTGATCGTTTCATCTGAAATCGTGAAAAATGGAGTAACAGGAATTTCTACTTCTGCTGTTCCTTTAAGATTCACTATGATGGTATCACGAGTATTGATCCATGGACCGTTTCTGTCTTTTGTGACCAATTTATATTCACCATCAAAAAGTAGTGCTTCGAATGTACCGTCTTGACGCACATAAACACGGATGTTGTCTCTCAGCTGATACCCGTCTTGGTACAATTGCAATTGTACAGCTTCTCCTGTTCCGCGCAAACCAAGAGCATTGCCATTGTAAGTTATTTTGCCATGCAATCTCGACTTCGGTGCATCGTAGTTGTCAAGACCACAACTCGTGACTGTGAATGTCACAATTGTGAGCAATAGGAAATATTTATATTTCTTCATCATACAATTATTTATCATTTAAAATTTACTGAAAAGGATTCTTTACAATTTTGGGATTATTGTTGATCCATCCCTGATCAATGAAGTTATAATAATTACGCATTTCAAAATGTCTCGGGTTTGGAGACATATGCGTAGGGATTTTATCAAAAACCCATTTACCGTCATTGGGATTACCAGGATCACTTACCAAATAGGGAAACAATGCCCATTGCTGTGCTTTGAGATCATTTTGCACACCATTCCATATTTTATCAGCTAGTCTCCAGCGTTTCAAATCCCAGTAACGATGATCTTCGAAAGCAAACTCAACCCTGTATTCACGTACGATATCATCAAAAGTAACTGAAGTCAAAGATTGAATACCAGCTCTGTTACGAATCTGATTGATATAGTTCATCGCTTTAACGGGTTGGTTCAACTCAAATGCTGCTTCTGCTGCAATCATCACTGCCTCAGCAAAGCGGAAACGGGGGAACCACATTTCACTCCTACGTCCTCTTGTAGAAGCGCTGGGGGTCTCATCCATAAATTTACGGAAGAAGAATCCCGATTTATTAACAAACTGATTGTTGGTGGTTGTTGGCCCATTTATAGATGTTATAAGCACATCATTATCGTCTCTTTCACCCGGTTCGCTGGTTCTGAACTTCCATTCACCCTTATCAAGATATTTCTGACCTGCCTGCAAAATAACCGGTGTACCTTTAAAAACAGCCCCAGGGTATATCACTGTTCCCCAAAGCCTTGGGTCTTTGTTTGCAAATGCGTCCTCTGCTTTATCGTAGAAAATGTAATTTCCGTTTGCATCTTTTGTTTTAATTTCTCCATTGCGGTCATTAATGTACTCGAAATCCTCAACAAGATTTAAGATAGGGCCTGCATAAGCTCGGTCTATATCTTCAGCATGCGAAGCCGGGATATTACTCTGAGTAAAACCATTTGTCTGACCCGGATATTTATAATCTCTGGCCCAGATTACTTCTTTGTTATTTTCTTTCACAGAAAGGGCTTCATAAAAATTACGTCCCCTGTCATCCGGCTTTGTCAGTTGAAGCTCATATTTACCACTATTAATAACCTCTTCAGCAGCAGATAGCGCTGTCTGATAATAGCCTTGTGCCAAATTAGCCGGAATTCCCACTTCTCCTCCTTGTGTTTTAATCGGATCTGGCATCTTGTTGTTATAATTAGCAATAGATCCAGCATATACGGCTGCACGCGCTTTCAGCATCAAGACTGTCCACTTGGTTGCTCTTGCCGCGTTTACTGACGGATTAACAGGTAGAAAATCCTTGATTACATCACATTCAGATATTATATAATCATAGAGTTTGGCTTCTGTTGAGCGCTCATACTGAATTGAAGTGATGTCCATTCCAGGCGAATATTCAAACACTTCATCACCCACAATGGGCATTCCTCCCATACTACGACACATATTGAAATACAGCCATGCTCTTATGAAACGGGCCTCACCCTCCAACTGTTTCTGAGTAATGGCGTCCAATACTTTTGTTTCACGTACACCTTTTAAAAACTGGTTCAGATTCCGTAATAAAGTGTAATCGTAAACCCTCCAACGGTCATCTTCGAATCCCATACGGTTATCTGGACCACCATCTGATTTCGATGCTTCATCTAAGATTGTATAGGAATATGAGTCGTCAATATGTTGCCCCCAGGTAATTCGGCCATAAAAATTAGCAAGTACCGACTTGATCATGACAGCATCGCCGAATACCTGGTCGTCTGACAAAATTTTATCAGGTTCTCTTTCCAGAAAATCAGCACACCCACTCCAGGTAAAAAGTGCTACTGAAAGTACTATAATTATTTTTTTTATTTTCATAATTTTTTAGAATTTAAGAGTTACACCAACATTGACAATTCGCATTGTAGGATAAGCCAATCCATTTGTATCGTTTATTTCGGGATCAACACCAATAAGGTTTGTTAAACCAAATAGATTCTGACCAGCTACATAAAAACGTAAATCAGTAATGGATGCCTTGTTAACAAGAAATTTGGGTAGTGTATAACCAATCTCCATGTTGCGTAATTTCAGATATTTCACGTTTTTCTTCCAAAATGTACTGTTCCAGTAATTACTGTGGCTGCTATTACCAATCAGCAACATAGGATATTTACCCGAAATTAGTTCGCTGTTCGCATCCCAGATGTCAGCCAAGCACCAAGTGTTTTCCATGTAATACTGCGGATTATTTCCACCATCATGGAAAGGATTACGCTGTTCCCATTCCTGATACCATGTATTTAAAGCTCCACCTGTTAGATCGAATGCCATATCAAAATTTCTCCAAAGGAATGAAAAGTTGAAACCATAGTTGAAAATAGGAGTCGAATCCTGTCTGTAACCTATTGGCCTTTCATCCATTCCATTGATAACACCGTCACCATTTATGTCTTTGTATTTCACATCACCCGGGCGCAAGGTTTTATTCCCTTGTCTGTCATTATCAATGGGCCATGTAGCGATCTCCTCCCAACTTTGGAATTGTCCGTCGGCTTGAAGCCCCCAGTTCAGATAACCATACCTATGCACAATAGAATTTCTGTATACATTCCATGAATTGCTGAAACGTGGTTTATATCGATCCCAGTCGTAAAAGCGGGAATAGGTAGCATTGGCACTGATGGAATAAGCAAGGTCTTTTGCTTGATCACTCCATTTCAGAATAAAATCATATCCCTTGTGTCTGTCTGAATTCAGATTCTCCTGAGGTAAACTAAAACCTACTTCTGATGGCAGCAAAATATCATACTTTGATGCAGGGAGTCCCGTTCTATGTCGGTCAAAATAATCTAATGAACCTGCTAACCTGTTATTTAAGAAACTGGCATCAATACCGATATCCAATATTTTCGCCTTGATCCATGATAAAGTGTTAACAGGAAGTCCGCGGGGAACAGTTCCTATAGTATACTCTCCGTCAATAACCGAACCACCGTTCTTATAGGTATAGCCGCCTAAATAATCAAATGCACTGTATCCGGAAATATTATCATCTCCCAAAAGCCCATACGATGATCTCAATTTTAAATCACTGAAAATTTCGGTCATTTTACTTTCTTGCCAGAAAGTCTCTTCTGATATGCGCCATCCTACAGAAGCGGAAGGGAAAAAGCCCCATCTATGATTTGGAGGAAATTTCCAGGATCCGTCATACCGACCCGAAAATTCCAATAAATATTTATTAGAATAGTTGTAATTGATTCTTCCCATATAACCTAAGCGAGCTTGAGTGTTGTTTCCAGTATCATCATATGTATCCATAGTCTCATAATCGATCAGGTGCAGAGCGTTGGAGGTAGGGATTGAATGCACCCAAGTAGTCGGGGTATCCCTTTTAATGGTCTCTGCGCCCAATATAGCAGCAATATTGTGTTCTCCAGATTGCTTCTGATATGACAACTGGATATTAGTCGTAATCTCTTCGTTATAGCCTTGTCTTCGTTCTCTCCAGGGATTTGTGTTTTCAAAAATAACCGGATAGGTATCAGTATTTTCATCATACCCATATAGTTTGTAGGTATATTCCTGGTTATCCATTCGCTGATTAGCTAGATAGTAGCTCACCAGCGCTTTAGCTCTCAAGCCTTCGATAATCTCATATTCCGCATCAAAATTAAGTTGTACTACACGCCATGTATCTTCATATTTACCAGAGAGATCATAGGTAAGCCATGCAAAGTTAGTACCTGCTTCCGTAGATGTCAGCGTCGGATATAAAGGATTGTCATTAGCAAACGGTCTTCTGGTAGGCAGGTTACGATAAGTACCAAAACGGGGGAGCCAATAGTCATCTCCTCCTGGTACACCTGGATTTATTCTTTTCTCAATTCGTCCGTTCATACCTCCACCTACTTTGAGTTTATCAGTGATATTGGCATTGATGTTCATCTGTACGTTGGTACGGGTAAAACCGCCATAATTGACAATAATGGCATCTTGGTTCAGGTTACCTACACTTAAATAGTAGTTAATTTTATCCGATCCTCCCGAGACATTTGCATTGACGTAAGTCTGGGGTGACACTTCCCAAATATAATCATACCAGTCGAAAGGCTGGTATCCTTTTTCAGTTCCCTGCCGCCATTTTTCATAATCCTCTTTCGAATAGCGGTAATTAGTGGCACCCTGTACAGTTTGGGATTGAATATAGTTTTTGATGTAAGTTTCAGCCGTAGCCGGTTTCGGAAAATCATACAAACTTTGCCAACCGTAATAACTATTTACAGTCACGGTATTTTTAGAATTGCGCATCCCTTTTTTCGTAGTTACCACAATCACACCGTTAGCGGCACGAACGCCGTAAATCGCAGCAGAAGCATCTTTCAACACTGATATCGATTCAATATCATTAAAATCAATGTTATTGAACTGTCCTGCATCCGATTGAATGCCGTCAATCACATACAACGGTGCGCCCATATTACGAATCTGAATATTGGTGGTTGCCCCTGGTCGTCCGTCCTGTTGACGTGAATTGATGCCAGCTATTTTTCCAACCAAGGCTCCCGAGGCAGTTGATGATTTGGATCGGCTCAGATCTTTTGAACCAATCACTGATATGGCTGACGTAAGGGATTCTTTTCTCTGCGACAGACCAAATCCTGTAACGACAATCTCACTTAGCATTTCGGCGTCTTCAGATAACGTTATATTTATTACAGTTCGCCCATTTACTACTACTCTTTGAGTTTTCATACCTACGTAGGAAACTTCTAAAGTAGCATCAGGTGATATGTTCGGCAAGATGTAATTACCTTCAAAATCGGTAACTGTACCACTTGCCTTTCCTCGAACCTGAATAGTTACACCGATCAGAGGTTCTCCTGTCATATCGGTTACGGTGCCGGTTACGGTCACATTTTGAGCGAACATACCCAAGGAAAATATCCACAGTACAATGAATATTAAGCCATACTTCAAATAAAATGAATTTTTCTTTTTCATTCTTCCATTTGTTTAGATTATTAAAAAGTCACAATAAAACACAAATTAAGGTGTAATCAGTTTCTTGTTTTTGACTATCAAGAATAAAGAAACATTTTACCGGACGATATTTCAGTCTGGTAAGTTTTAAAACACTTCCGCAAATTTCATTTTTTGAAACGAAAAAAGATATTATTTTCATCTCAAAAAATAACAATTATTAATCAATTTGTCATTCCTTTTACATGGTATAAGGAAGTTAATAAGCAAAGATGTATAATGATGTGATTTTAAGTATTGCAAAAAATGGGGCGAAAAAAAAGCGAACTTACTACCGTTCGCTTTCTTTAAATATTACTGTTTGTTGAATTTGTAAAAATAACAAAATATACACTAATGTTATATTTCGGGGGTAAAAAAGCGCTCTTCCAATGAGCTGCAAGAGGTTTAGGAATAACACTTTTTTGATTCGTCAATTAATTTGATTTATAATTCCGCATCAATGGCCCCGATTTTTTTGACAATTAGCTGCAGTTCCGATTTTATTTTTTCCATCTTCTGGTTCATGTCGTCGAGAAGATGATTCCCTTTCTTGGATGAAACGGAAAGGAAGCCAATATTATTCTCATAGGTCTGTAATTCCCCTTTCATACGTTCATATTGGCGCATAAGCCTGTCACGTTCACGGAGAAGTTGTCCTTTAGCATTTCCGGACTTTGCCATATCGGAGATATTGGTTTTGAAACTTTCCAGTTTACGTTCAGCCTTGTCAATATTCAAGCGATCGAACTGAGCTTCGGTAGCTTCATAAAATTCGCGATAGATGCGATCCTTAATTTTATACGGAACATGCCCTATTGAGTACCACTCGTCCATCAATTCACGCAACTCCTCTAACGCTTTGTCAACACTCAATGAGTTATCAAGATTGTTGATTGTCTTGACAACTGCTCGTTTAGCTTCAAGATTTCTAGTCTCTTCTTCATATTGCGATGAAGTATGTAACTTCTTCTGTTCAAAGAAATAATCGCATGCTGTGATAAATCTCTTCCAGATACTGTCAACATATTTGTAAGGAACGATGCCAATACTTTTCCACTCTTTCTGAATTTCGATCATATCCTGAGTAGTTTTCTTCCAGTCCCTACTATCTTTCATTTCTTCGGCGCGTTCGCAGAGGATTGTCTTTTTCTTCAGGTTCTCTTCCATCTCTCCACGAAGAGACTTATAGAAGTTGTTCTTGCTCTTGAAAAACATATCGCATGCAGCGCGATAGCGTTTATATATCTTAGTATTCCATTTTCTAGGCACAAAGCCAATTTGGCGCCATTGCGACTGTATTTCAAGCACTTCCTTCACCTTATTATTCCAGTCTTTAATGGTTTTAAACTGACTGTAGTCTATTGCTTCAAGCTTTTCACACAGAGCTGTTTTCAATTCCAGGTTTTCGGTCTCTTTCCCTCTCAGCTCTTCAAAGTGAGCCTGATATTTTTTGTTGATATTGGTAGATGCTTCTTTAAACCTATCCCAGATAAGCTCTCTCTCTTTTCTGGAAACAGGCCCAATCTCCCTCCATTCTTGATGGAGATTTTGCAACTGATGGAATGCGGAGATCACATCCTTTTCATCGTCGAGCCTTTCAGCCGCTTCGCAAAGTTCAGTTTTCAATTCAAGGTTCTTCTTGAAGTCGTACTCCCTGAATTCGTTATTAATTCGAACCAGATCGTAAAACTTTTCAACGTAGCGCTGATAAGATCTCCATAACTCATTGACTTTTGACTGTGGAACCAGTTTAATTTCGCTCCACTCCTGCTGAAGATTTTTGAACTCCTGGTAAATTTTATTGAAATCTTCCTGTCCCTGATTCTCGGTCAGTACTTTTATCTGTTCAATAATTGCCAGTTTACGTGCTACATTCTTCTCTTTTTCTTTCTCCTCTTTTGCAAGAATTGCTGCTCGTTTTTCCTTTATTTTCTGAAGCAGATCTTTACCTTCGATAAAAATTTCAGATTCTTTTGCAACAAAGTCAATCTCTTCTCCCCCTTCAGACATAAAAATCTGTTTCTGAGCTTCAATCTCATTTCGCAATGAACGATAGAACTGATTTTTATATTCATCAACATCCTTTCTTTTCGGATTTTCAGAATTTAGCAAATCACGAAGGTGTTGTACAATTTCATCTATTGGAAGCAGAGAAATACCACTATCTTCAGATACAGTATTTTCATCCACATCGTCGTCTTCATCTTCGGACTCCTCCTCTTCAACTCCATCTTCCAAAACATAATCAATATCGGTCTCATCTCCTTTTGTTTTCTCTTCTGAAGAAGTTTTAATTAAAGCTGAAGGCTCAGCTGCTTCGGGCTCTGAAGTTACAGGCTCAGCTGCTTCTGGCTCTGAGGCTGAAGGTTCGGTTGCTTCGGGCTCTGAGACTGAAGGTTCGGTTGCTTCGGGCTCTGAAGTTACAGGCGCGGTTGCTTCCGGCTCTAAAGCTGAAGGCTCAGCATTTACCTTTAGATCAGAATTTTTTTTGGCGGCAACACTCTCGGCTGTCTGGCTCTCAGCCTTATCCTTTCCAGTTTCATCATCAGTTTGAGTTATATTCAAATTGGGTACAACCTCTGGATTTTCGGCATTAATTTCTGCGGTAGTAGCTTCTTCGGACGGCACTTCTGCGGCACTATCTTCAACAGAAATTATTTCATAAGCAGCAGTCTCTTCAACTTTCACTCCTGCTCTCACGGTTGCTTCCGTTTCTGATTCTTCCGTTGATTCTGTTGCGACCTCTTCCAGTAGCTCATCCATAGGATCTTCTTCTATAGATATTTCCTGATAATTACCTTTTAAAGTCGACCCTTGTTCCTTTGCATCAGGATTAGGATTGTTAATTGTTGTTTTTTCGTCGACGGTTAGTTTTTCGCTCTCAATATTGTTTTTCGTATCCATCAGTAGTCCCTCATCATTATACTCGTTCCTTTTAAACGAGATGTTACGTTTCAAATTTTCTTTTTTTAATATACGATAGCAGATTTTATCGTCGTATACTAATTTAAAAGTTACACAAATTAAGGCATTTTTTTTGTGATTGCATAAGATTAATTCATTTTTTTTCGTAAATACGTAAGTTACATGCGTAATGATGCATTGGAAGGTGTTTTATTTACCTGCCAATGAATAAAATCTTTATATTTAAACTAAAATAACGGTTAAAAGATGAAAATATGAAGTTTGCTTAAGTGTTATCTTTAATCTTTGGAACGATAACTAAATTGAGTTTATCTTGAATATTAAGCTAGCTTAAGTTTTATCTTTAAGCCAGATAAAAAGAAGCAGGTTATTATTTTTCCCTGAAGAATACATTTATAGGCGTTCCTGAGAAATTCCAGTTCTCACGCATTCTGTTCTCTATGAAGCGCCTATATGGTTCTTTAACCCATTGAGGCAGGTTGCAAAAGAATACAAACGAAGGCACTTGTGTATTAGGCAGCTGAGTAATATATTTAATCTTAATATATTTACCCTTATTTGCCGGAGGAGGAGTTTTTCCGATTATGGGCAAAAGCACTTCGTTAAGTTTGCTGGTAGCAATTTTGCGTTTTTTATTCTGATAAACCTCTTTGGCTGTATCCATTACTTTAAGAATTCGCTGTTTTGTTAAAGACGATCCGAAAATAATTGGAAAATCGGTAAAGGGAGCCAGTCTATTTCGAATAGCATTTTCGAACGTTTTCATCACAATATTGTCTTTCTCTTCAACCAAATCCCACTTATTGACAAACACAACCAACCCTTTGCGGTTTTTCTGGATAAGTGAAAATATATTCAAATCCTGGCTCTCAATTCCTCTTGTTGCATCTACCATTAGCACACATACATCGGCATTTTCGATAACCCTTATGGAACGTATGACTGAAAAATACTCCAGGTCTTCCGTTACTTTCCCTTTTTTTCGTATACCGGCAGTATCTATAAGGTAAAAATCCATACCGAACTTATTATAGCGCAAGTAGATTGAATCGCGTGTTGTACCGGCAATATCAGTCACTATGCTCCTTTCTTCACCAAGAAGTGCATTTATGATAGATGATTTACCCACATTGGGGCGTCCTACTACTGCGAATTTTGGAATATCCTCTACAATTTCCTCCTCGCTATCTTTCGAAAACAGTGTAAGGATATGGTCAAGCAGGTCACCTGTTCCTGAACCATTTATTGCAGACACGTTAAACGGGTCACCCAGGCCGAGCGAATAAAATTCAGCAGATTGATGCCCAAGATCGAAGTTGTCAGATTTATTGGAAACCACTACTACTTTCTTATCCGATCTGCGCAGCATCTGCGCCACACTCGAATCCAGATCAGTTAAGCCGTTCATCACGTCAACCACAAAAAGAATTACATCTGCCTCCTCAATGGCAATGCGTACCTGTTTGTTTATCTCATCCTCCATAATATCCTCGGAGTTTACCACCCATCCACCGGTATCAACCAACGAAAACTCCTGACCGTTCCAGTTCACTTTTCCGTACTGGCGATCGCGAGTGGTCCCTGCTGTCTCTGTTACAATGGCCTGACGGCTCTGTGTCAACCGGTTGAACAGTGTGGATTTTCCTACGTTGGGGCGTCCTACTATGGCTACTAAGTTTTGCATAATTATTAGTTTTTTAGAATCGGGATATATAGCTAATACTCCACGCTATATGAAGTCAAAAAGATACAAAGCTACAGCTGTTGCAACTCGTAATATAACAAATTATAAATAAAAAATCAATCGAGCTTGTATCCGAATGTCCTCAGCATATTATCTCTGTTGCGCCAGTCCTTCTCGACCTTGACATAGAGTTGCAGAAATATTTTTTTCTCGAAGAAGAGCTCAATGTCTTTTCGTGCCATTATTCCAAGCCTTTTCAGTGCATCGCCTTTATGACCAATGACTATACCTTTCTGAGTTTCACGCTCTACAAGAATAATAGCACGAATACGAATGATATCAATCTCCTCTTTAAATTCTTCCACTACAACCTCAATTGAGTAAGGCACCTCTTTCTGATAGATCAACAGAGCTTTTTCGCGGATGATCTCAGCAACAAAAAAACGGGCAGGCTTATCGGTGAGTGCATCTTTCCCAAAATAGGGAGGTGAGTCTGGGAGAAGTTCCAGGATCCGCTTCTGAACAATATCTACGCCAAAATTATTTAATGCTGATATAGGATATATCTCTGCTTTTGGTAGCAATTCTTTCCATTGTTCTACAAACCTCTCAAGCTCCCCCTGGTTGGACTGGTCTATCTTATTTATTAGCAACAACAGAGGTAAATCCAACTGTTGTACTTTGACAAGAAATTCATCATTCTTATCTATCTTCTCAACTACATCTGTTACATATAGCAACACATCTGCATCTTCTAAAGCAGATAAGGAGAAGTTCAGCATCGATTCCTGCAGCTTATAATTTGGGCGCAGCACTCCCGGCGTATCTGAATATACAACTTGATAATCAGGGGTATTTACAATTCCGACAATACGGTGACGCGTTGTTTGAGCTTTTGCTGTGATTATTGATATCTTCTCTCCTACCAGCCGGTTCATCAATGTGGATTTCCCCACGTTGGGATTTCCCACAATATTAACAAAACCGGAACGATGTTTTAATTGCTGCATTTCTTACATTCTTCTGTAATTACTGTTTGTTTCCGTTGTATCCCCATTTCAGGTAAACGCTACCCCATGAAAAGCCAGCTCCAAATGCAGTAAGGATTACATTATCACCTTTTCGCAACCTGGATTCCCATTCCCACAAGCAGAGGGGGATGGTCCCGGCACTGGTGTTTCCATACCGTTCAATATTTATCATTACCTTTTCGCGTGGCAAGCCTGTACGTTGAATTGTAGCATCGATGATACGCATATTAGCCTGATGAGGGACCAACCAGTCTACATAGTCGGCGGTGAGGTTATTTCGATTCATAATATCGAGTGATACCTCTGCCATTCGAGAAACCGCATTTTTAAACACCACTTTACCATCCTGTTTCACTGTATGTTCCGATTTATCAACCGTTTCATGAGTTGCCGGGAATCTGCTTCCACCGGCCTTCATCTGCAGCGGCTGATACCCCGATCCATCTGTGTGAAGTTTAACATCAATAATTCCCAACTCTTCTTCGGTAGGTTCAATAAGTACAGCTCCTGCAGCATCACCGAACAGAGGACATGTTGTACGGTCCTTATAATCGGTTATGGAAGACATTTTATCGCCTGCTAGTAAAATAATTTTCTTGTATTTCCCTGTTTTGATTAATCCGTTACATATTTCCAATCCATATATAAAACCGGAACATGCTACTTCCATATCGAAACAGAAGGCATTTTTGATACCTGCGTTCTCTGCAACTATGGAAGCTGCGGAAGGAAAAATATGATCGGGCGTTGAAGTTGCAAAAACAACAGCCTCTACCTCCTCCGGAAGTGTCCCGGTTTTTGCCAGTAACTCTTTCACTGCCTTTGTTCCTAACACCGAAATACCCTGTTGTTCACCCTTAAGGATTCGTCTTTCTTTAATTCCAACACGTGTCATTATCCACTCATCCGATGTATCCACCATTGTTGAGAGCTCCTCGTTGGTTAATATGTAGTCGGGTACACTTGCTGTTATACCGGTGATTACGGCATTTAGTCGTTTCATCGTCGTATAAATTATTTGTGAGAAAAAAACCCTGAAAGTTATCATGACATTTCAGGGTCTTTTATTTCGAAAAATTGTATTTAGGAATAATTATGCCGTCACATTTTTTTCTATAGCCAATTTTCCTCTATAGTAGCCGCACTCATTGCAAACTGTGTGATATATATGCCATGCACCACAGTTTGGACAAATTGCCATTGTGGGCAGTTTGGCATGGTCGTGTGATCTTCTTTTTCCTTGTCTTGCAGAAGACTGTCTTCTTTTTGGATGTGCCATTTGTATATTTAATTTTACTGTTATATAATCAATTCTCGTCTAAATTCAATCCTTTGAGGGTATCCCATCGGGGATCGTTTGCTTGTGTATCATCATCATCATCCGGATAGTTGTCTTCATCGGCAGCCTCGCCTTCTTCTTCATCCTCATCGGAACTTACAGCACGATGTTTGCGCAATTTCGAATACACAGTCCTGTTACATTCTCCTGCAGGATGCACATGTTTTATAGGGATAGCCAGAGCAACAAATTCATAAAGAAACCAGGCAATGTTTATCTCCCCTTCGTCCTCGGGGATGATTACGATCTCGTCGCTCTCTTCGGAATACTCTTTTCCGAATTTCACTATCAGCCTGTTTTTAGAATCCACTTCCAGGTCCATATCATCTAAACACCGTGTACAGGGGACCTGAATAACGCCTTTCAAAACTATATTTAATTCGAAAGTAGATGACGTTCTTTTCACGTTTACCGTCACCTTCACGTTCCCTTTCTTCACTTCATCGCCGTCGATGGTTTCAAAATATTTCCTATCCAGGTCATACTCAAAAGTATGAATCCCCGCGGAAAGATTTTTCAGGGAAATATTGTACAAGCTATACTTTGCCACTTTTTTCTACTCAAAATAAAGCGGTGCAAAGATAGTAAATTTTTCTTACACCGCTTGTTTTAATCTATATATTTATTATCAGAAGTTTGAAATACGATATTCCAAATCAAACTACTTTACAGCAGCTTTCATTACAATATTCTGCATCTCATCAAAATTTTCCTCCAGGCTCTGCAACAGTTTAAACTGTGCTTTGGTACGCACCAGATTATGCTCGGGATAAGCGATCTTATAATAAGTATCTCCATCAATGTAATCGGTAAAAAAGCGTACAGTCTGCATATATGTAAGCAATTTTGAACCAAAAGCAAGATTTTCAATTTCCACATCAGTAAGGAATGAAGAAGCTTTTTGCAGATAGCCTTTGGCATATGCTTCAAAGATTTCCAGATCAACTGATACGTTATCGAGATTTTTATCATCTTCAGCTCCTTTATTGGCACCTGTACGAATAAAATCGCCAAAGTCGGAAAGTACAAAACCCGGCATCACAGTATCAAGGTCTACCACGCATAACACCTGATCGTTTTCGTCGAACAGAACATTATTTACCTTTGTATCACAATGATTTGTACGTTTCGGAAGTTTCCCTTCCCTGTGCAATCTCTCCGCCTTGCACATCTCTTCAGCACGATCTTCAATCTCCTTTACCAGACCGGACACTTCTTTCAGTCGCCCTGCCTTGTCGGCCTTCACAGCCTCTTTAAAAGTCTCCAAACGTGATTCCATATTGTGGAAGTTTGGAATGGTTTCAAACAGCGGTTCTCCCGGAAGATCGGAAAGCATCTTCTGAAAATCTCCGAAAGCCATTCCGGCACGATAAGCCAGTTCTGGATTTATATCATCGTAGCTCTTGCTATCTTTTATAAAATCCATCATTCTCCAGTAATTACCCGAATCATCTTTGTAATACAATGCCCTTTCTTGAGTAGGAACCATTGTTAGCACCTTTCGTTCTATATCCGTAACCCCTTTTCCCTGAAGTTTTTTACGGATATGGTTGGTTACCCTGAAGATATTATTCTGTAATTCAGAAACATTTTTAAAAATATGGTGATTAATGCGTTGCAGCACATATTCTTTACCGGTTGTTACCACTTTGTAAGAATCGTTTATGTGCCCTTTTCCTAACGGTTTAATTTCCACGTTGTCATCGTGTCCGATGAATTGAAATACAATCTCTTTTAGTTTGTTCATATGATCTGTCATTAATATTTTAAATCTGTTTAAAAATATCTACTCTCAACTGGTTACTCTAGCTCTAATAGTCCAAAAAACTGAGGAACATGAAAGTTAGGTTTAGGAAGGTCGATAGGATTCCAGCTTAAAAAGTGAGGTTCGGGAGTCTCATCGCCACATTTGTAGAAATTCGCTCTGATCTTTTGCCCGGAAAGTGATTCATGGTTACCGAATCCCAATGCTTTTTTTGGTATTTCAAGATACATGGTCCAGTCGCTCACCTGCCTTTCTCCTTCATATCTGTGACAGATGGTGCCATGCCTGAAAATGGATGCCATATTTTCTGTTTGAGGAACTCCTTTTTCTCTTGTTTCATGAGAGCGTGAAAGTAGTACTCCCAACACATTACACTCAAAATTGCGATAACCGCTTTCTCCTTCACGTTGCATAAAGAATTCCACACAGCTATCTTCCCATACCGATCCGAAGTCTTCAGTATTTACTGCACGGACAGCCTCACCCGTTACCATATAAAAAAGGTAGAGCATTTCCCCGTCATGTGCTACCCTCACTATTACGGGCAGGGTTTTGGAGAAGTCTTCCTTCCAGTTCACCTGATCGATAAGCGCCTCAGCTCCGGCTTCATGAAGCATCTTTATCTTATCGAATACTGTTTCAAGTTGTGAAAGATTTTGTCTTGGCACCTGTAATGTTTTCATATAATTAAAAATTAGACTCAAGAGTCAATACACAAGACATTCATCATAACCTTGTGTGATTTTCATCTCATGAGTGTTTTATACGATATTCTCATAATTTTTCCTCAAAGATATTCTTTTTAGCGAAAATGGGCAAAAAAATATTACAACCACACAGAAATTAGCAAAAAAATGTATTCACCTGACTACAGTAAACACCGCATAACAAATTATTGTTACGCGGTGTTTATGATCTGTAACACAACTCAGGCTGTATGTTACGTTGCTTATCGAGTGTTACGTATTATTTATTCTGCGCTTACGTGGCTGAAATAGAAACCATTTGCAAGTTGAGCTGCTCCACTATAAGAACTCTTAGTCGCAATAACGGTTAATGTATCTCCAACCTTAATACCTTTGGTAGCCAACAGGTTCTTTCTGGCATCGCCGGTTGCGCCATACCCCGGATAACAACCATACAGATAAATCTCACTGCCGCCGTCTTTCAAATATAGATTTCCGTACACCGCATCAGCAATCGATGTAATTTCACCGGTTACCATATAGTAATCCTGGCTAGAATCGGGTTTGGTCAGCACCTCAGCGATAGTAGCTGCAGTTACCGGAATAATGCTTTCCAAAACGGCAGAAGCTACTTGAGGAGTACCCTTGTATTCGGCACGTTTTCCGACAATCGTAATGATATCGCCTACTTTCAGACCTTTATCTTTGAAATCCTTGACCCCATAGACATACGTCTCACCGGAGAAATCCCTAAGGTATAAATTGCCATAGGTTGCATTGGCAATATTGGTAATCACCCCGGTCAAGCGATATTGCGTATCACCTACAGCCGCAGCAAGAAATTCCGCCACAGATGCTTTCACAATTGCTCCTTTCTGATTCAGAGTTGTCTCTGTAGTGTAGTCTTTAGCACCATCCGTAGTGTGGAACACGAGGGTAGTTCCACGGTCTCCTCCTGTATTGGCAGCAGCTTTGAATTTCACAACAGCATTTGTTCCTGCAGATTGGATGGAAGAAATTGACAACCAGGACTTGGCGTCTTCCGGAATTTCCACCGATACGCCCTGCCCTTTACAGGTAAGGTATGCTGTGAATTCCCCTCCTTCGACAGGAAGCATTTCGTTCTCTACGGAATCAACCCTTACAAGGGATTTGTTGATTTTTATAACCGTAACATTCACCATCTGAGGATCTCCTTTGTAAGAAGATTTTGGCCCTTCAACAGTTACTTCATCTCCCACTTCAAGACCAAGGCTCAGGAAATTTTTTGTTCCACCCTTTTTGTCAAGAGTACCGTATATATACAAGGTACCTGTTTCATCGGTCAAATACCAGTTACCATATTCAGTATTTACAATGGAAGTGCAGACACCCGATACGCGGAACGTTTTTCCATCCGGGCCTGCTTTCACTTCAGCGACTCTAGCTTCCGATATTTTTGTTAAACCCTGGATAATGTTAATCCTCTGCGTCTTACCTCCGCTGTGAAGCAGGACCTCTGCTGTGCGGCCATCTATGGCAGATGGAGCAGAAAATGTAAGTTCTGTTTCTCCAGCACTTCCTGTAGCTGAAGAGAGGGTCAACCATTCAACCTTGTTTTTCTCGGTAGTCACTTTCTCTGCCGTCCAGCTGTCTTGAGCCGTTACGGTAATGGTTGTTGAACCGCCCCCCTCGGGAATAGCAACGTAAGACGACGATACCTGAATTTCATCAAGCAGCGACACAGACTCTTCATCGGCACAGCCTGTCATCAGGGCAACTGTTGCGATGAACAATGGGAATAGATATTTTAATTTCATATTGTCTGTACTTTTAATTAGTTAAAAATATACTTGATACCAATTGAAGCGTACCAGCATTGGCCCAACGTGTAGCTTGGAGTGAATGTTTGGGTGTCGCCATTGATTGAAGAGGGGGTGGAGAACGTAGCTACACCGTCAGCATCAACACCTTCGTATTTGAGGATACGAGCCTCCGAACCAATTTCCGTATTCAAGTATTTGGCTACTCCCCAATTGGAGTTGAACAGGTTCATTACATTCTTGATATCCAGGCTAAGTTGTAGATTATGTTTGGTTTTACCTGCATTTAACACAAAATCGTGTTTATAGCTAAAATCGATGCGATGTACCCAGGGTGAGTAAACACTATAGGCTTCTGCATACTTGCCTTGTTGATTTTTCAAATAACTGTTGGCATGCACATAATCCATAAAACGGGTTTTGTCACTTTCCGAAACAAAGCGGAACTGATTTGTTGCCACTTCATCGTCAGTAGGTACATAAACCGCATCGTAATTGTAACCGTCACCGTTAATGTCGTTAACCGTCATGTAGGAATAGTTTGCTCCACCGCGCCATCCTTCATAGATAAAGCTATAATGATTTCCACTCTTGTCGTGGGCAGTCAGCGAAGCTACAAGACGGTCGGGGGTGTTGTATTGGGAATTGTGCAGCTTGATATGGTTGGGGCCTTCTACTGTAGGAACGTACGTAAAGGCAGATTCTGCATTCGATCCGGGCATACCAGTAACATCTTTTGCTACCGTGTGTGTATAAGCAGCCATCAGGCTAATAAATTCTGAGGGTTGCGCATTGAAAGTAATGTTGCTTGACCAACCGTAGCCGCGGCTTGTGTTTTCCAACACAAAAGCCTTTGTACCGATACGATATCCATCGGGATAAATCGGACGATTGTCAACACCATTGAAACGGGCAAAACCTCCTACGTAGGGAGTACTCCAATCAGAGATAGAAACACCGTTGATGGTTTTGTTAAAGATTCCCTCTACCGTTACAGAGGACGGGAAAAAAGTTGGAAGTGCATAGTCAAAGGCAAGCGACATTTTCCATACTTGCGGCATTTTAAAATTGGGGTCTACGGCCGCAATCGCTGAAGGGACAGTCCCGTCTTCAGGTGAAATGGTTGTAGGATATCCCAATGATGCCAATTTGTTATAAAGGGCAGAGATGTTTGCTTTACCGTTATCATCCGTTACAAGACCACCGGCAAATTCATCCATTGAAAAACCTTTCTTTGCTGCTTCCGCAGCATTGATTTGAGCTTGATACTGTACCATTCCACCATTGGTAGGCATATTGGTAAAAAATACGAGTGGTAGATTACCTGAGAAAAGGCCAGTACCTCCACGAACTTTCAGGCTCTTGTCTCCAAAAGTATCCCATACAAAACCTACACGAGGAGAGAATATAACACTTGCTGAAGGCCATTTTCCCGTATCGATACGACGGCCGGAATAATCAATTTCGTAGATCGCTTTGTTCGTCATCAAGTCATTGTTGTTGAAGAAAAGTCCATCGATACGAAGTCCATACGAAAGTTTGAATCTCTCGTTAACACTCCAATCGTCCTGAGCATATACCCCAATTTTGTTCGTTCTTACGCGTGCAGCAGGATTGCTTTCCCCATCATAACCATAAGTAAGGTTTACGATTTCAGGTACCCCTCCGTTTAAAAAGTCGTCAAGACTAGTGTAGCGATAATATCCGGTACCATTACGCATATAAGCATTGTCCGCCATCTTATATTCGTATGCTATACCTCCTACTATTTTGTGATTACCTAAATAATAAGTCAACTCATCTTTAATATTCAAAACGTTGTTGTGCACACCGTTGTTCCAGGTGAAAAGTTCATACCCCAATGACATGTAGGATTGTCCATCTTTCAGAATGTCAATGAAAGGGAATTCTGCTGAATTTGTTCCGCGAATATCGTCAAGTTTTGAGAAGGTACCCAAGAACTGATTAGAAAGATTATCAGACAATCGGCTATTTAAGTCGAAAGAGAACGAATGAACGAGGTTGTCCATCGAATACATCGAGTTTGCAAACGACATGGAAGCTTTCGACATTCTTGCCTCAGTCATACGAGTCCCCCCATCCATGGAGGTAGCATTGGGAGATATCCAAGAAAGGTTTTTGGTATAGTTATAACGCAAAGCCAGGCGATGTTTGTTGGTGATATTCCAATCCAAACGGGCAAGCAGTTTGCGATTGCTTTCATCTGCCGGGAAATTGGTGTAAGATCCCGTTTCATACCCATATTCACTTCGCACGAAATCAGAAACTCTCTTCAGATCACTTTCAGTAGTGCGGGAGATATAATTGTCCGGATCAGCCACTCCATTTGTGGAAGCCCTCCAACGATTAGCGATGGTGGGCGTTTTGGCCATTTCACCGTTCACGAAGAAGAACAATTTGTTTTTGATAATAGGACCACCGATGGTAAAGCCGTAGGTAGTATTGCGGTCTTTTTCACGCACATCTTTTTCGACCAGCTGACCTCTAACGGCATTACCACGCATGTTTTCATTTCTGTGGTAAATGTAAGCGCTAGCTTTGAAGGTATTGGTACCGGATTTTGTAATGGCGTTTACACCCCCTCCAATAAAATTTGTCTGACGAACATCGTACGGAGCAATGACAACCTGTAATTCTTCGATCGCTTCAAGAGAGATAGGATTGCCTCCGCCCGGAAGCCTGTCACTCAAGCCGAAGTTATTGTTAAAATTAGCTCCATCTACAGTAAAATTAGCCGTACGACCATCTGTACCGGAAAAGCTCATACCATTGCCTCCATAAGGTGAAAGGCGTGTAACGTCCATAATACTACGGCTTACCGTAGGTAAATTAACTATTTGAGTGTTTGTGATATTCGTTACGGCTCCGGTTTTTTCTGTGGGGAATTTGGTGCGAAGTGCCGTAACGACAACTTCATCTAATGTTGTTGATTCTTCTGAGAGGACAACATTCAATACATAGTTTTCACCCAGACTCAACGTAATGTTGTTTGTTGTGCTTGTACCATATCCAATGTAAGAAATTTCTACGGTATACGGTCCGCCTACACGCATACCGTTTAGATTGAAGCGGCCCTCCATGTTGGTTACAGTACCATAAGTTGTTCCTGAAGGTTGGTGTGTAGCAATCACCGTTGCACCGATAACGGCTCCCTCGGCATCAGTAACCCGTCCGCTCATGCTGGATGTAGTTACCTGAGCTTGCACTACAGTGGCGAGCAGCAAGAAAAATACCACTGTTAAAAACTTCATCTTCTTA
>ENA-UOOK01000375-UOOK01000375.1-fermentation-metagenome-genome-assembly--contig:-NODE-375-length-58329-cov-31.093901_pt1 | contig 58329 bp, 41 predicted proteins | sample MGYA00245777_ERZ724023 | MGnify/ENA primary metagenome ERZ724023 (study PRJEB28704, sample SAMN03018312) | fermentation metagenome | biome: anthropogenic terrestrial biome; feature: soil; material... | reverse complement strand
AGATGGTACGTATTCGCTTACGCCGTGTGGGCTCAGCCCATCAACCTCATTATCGTGTCGTTGTTGCCGATAAAGAAAGCCCCCGCGATGGCCGCTTTATCGAAATTATCGGTTCATACAACCCAAGGACAGAACCTGGTTCAATCGAGTTGAATGAGGAGAGAGTCTATTACTGGTTGAATGTTGGTGCTCAGCCTTCAGAATCCGTTCAGAAACTGTTTAAGATCGTCAAACTGGATGATCGTTTTGAACGCTTCAAGGCTGGAGAAGACCAGCAAGTGCTGATCGAAGAAGCAAGCAAGGTTTACCAGGCTCGCGCTACCAAGATCGCCGCAAAGTAACACAAGAGTCAGTGAGGATATAAGCATGGCAGAAGACAACCTCCGCGGTCTGTTGGAATATCTGACGAAATCCATCGTCGATAACCCAGAGGACGTGACTGTTGAGGAATTCGAAAGCGGCAAAACCGTCCACCTCGACCTGCGAGTGCACCCCGAAGATATCGGAAGAGTGATCGGGAAGCACGGCAGAGTTGCCAATTCAATGCGGGCGATCCTGAGGGTCGTTGCAGCTCGAAACGGTAAAAGAGTGGAAATGGATGTCGTCGACCTTGACTGATCTGAAACATGACTGAAATCAAATCAAACGCAGCAGGCTCGTCAGTTCAAAACGAGCCTGCTTATGTATTAATCGGCAAACTTCAGAAAACCCATGGCATCAAGGGTGAGATTGCGATGCGCGTTATAACTGACTACCCGGAAAGAATTCGAGCAGGTAAAAGCGTTTTTCTAGGGGAGGACCACCAGGAATGGAAAATCCAGGCAGTGCGCTGGAAGAACGCCCTGATGTTGGTAACATTCGCTGGCATCGCCAACCCGGAAGACGCAGCCAAACTAACCAACCTGGAAGTTTTTTCACCAACACATAGTTTGCCAAAGCTGCCCAAGGGCCAGTATTATCACCACCAGCTGCTCGGGCTTAAGGTGTGGCAGAAGGATGAACTGCTTGGAGAATTGACCGAGATCATGGAAACTGGTGCCAATGATGTTTACGTTGTCAAGTCAGAAGATGCCCCCGAGCTGCTCATACCGGCAATTCCGGATGTGATCAAAGAAATTGACCTCGAAGCCGGTACCATGCATGTGAAGTTGCTTGAAGGATTGCGTGATTGAGCAACGAGAACGCCTTCTGGTTAGCATTCAGTTATGTCCGCGGCGTCGGCGCGGTTCGCTTTCGTAAGTTATTAAACTTTTTTGGTGAGCTTTCGGCTGCCTGGCAGGCCGACCGCAGTCAGTTGATCAGTGCTGGCTTGACAGATAAGGCTGCAGACCTGGTTTTTGAGACCCGAAAAACCCTCAAACCTGAAACCCTGGAAGATGACCTGACCAGGAAAGGGATCAAATATCTGACATGGAACTCCCCCGATTACCCTCGTTATTTGATGGAGATCGCCCAACCACCGCCTGTGCTGTACTATACCGGTAAAATTTTACCTGAAGATGATCTGGCAATAGCGATTGTCGGAACCCGAAATGTAACCAAATATGGCAAACAGATCGCGCATGACACAGCCGCTTACCTGGCAGGCAGTGGGATCACGGTTGTCAGCGGTTTGGCACGGGGTGTAGACGGGATAGCGCACCAAGCAGCAATTGACGCCGGCGGACGGACTTTTGCCGTATTGGGCAGCGGTGTTGATGTTGTTTACCCGCCCGAACACCGCAAATTGGCACACGATATTATTCACCAGGGAGCCCTGATCAGCGATTATCCTCCAGGAACCAAGCCGGATGGCATCAATTTTCCACCCAGAAACCGGATTATTTCCGGGCTTTCCAGGGGAACGGTTGTGATTGAAGCTGGGGAACGAAGTGGGGCATTGATAACAGCGAAATTTGCCTTGGATCAGGGGCGTGATATCTTCGCGGTGCCAGGCTCGGTACTTTCCCAGATGAGCAAGGGCACCAACCAGCTTATCGCAGAGGGTGCAACTCCCATGACCAGCCCGGTGATCATCACCGACACGCTCAATTTGGCTCGTACTGGCAATGAACACATATCGGAACAAATCGAAATCAGTACGACAGAGAAGAACATTCTTAGCGTATTAGGCGACAGCAGTATTCACATCGATGAAATCTGTGCCCGCACATCGCTTACAATTGAAAAACTGACTGCCGAGCTGACCATGATGGAGTTGAAAGGTCTTGTTCAGCGGGAGAATGGCATGGAATACCAGCGTGTAAAAAAGTGGGACATTGGGTAAAACCCGTATATGATCTGTTCTTGACAATATTTTGAATATGGTATTATAGTGCCCGGCTATTGCGGAATCGCAGCCTGGAGAAATTATTATGGAAGCTTATTGTCTAAAATGTAAAGAAAAGCAGGAGATCGCAGATCCTAAAGCCGGATTCAACGCCCGCGGGGCAGCAGTGACCACCGGTACCTGTCCAGTTTGTGGTACCAAAATGTACCGTATCGGAGTGACACCCGCTCATGACGGTTTGGAAAAACCGGTCATTACAAAAACACCTGCCAAAACCAAGAACAAAAAGGCAATATCATCTGCAAAGGCTACGAGCAAGAAAGGCACCAAAGGCACGACGAAGCAGGTAGCATCCAAGACTGCCCACGCAACTGGTAAACCCCTGGTGATCGTTGAATCACCGGCCAAAGCACGCACGATAGGACGCTTTTTGGGTAAAGGTTACGATGTAGTTGCTTCAGTGGGGCACGTTCGGGACCTTTTAAAATCACAGTTAAGCGTTGATGTCGATAACGGGTTTGAACCGAAGTACCGCGTACCCAATGAGAAAAAAGAAATCGTTAAGAAGATCAAGAGTTTGGCGGATGGAACCAAAAAAGTGTACCTGGCAACTGACCCTGACCGCGAAGGGGAGGCGATCGCCTGGCATTTGATGGAGTCAGCAGAAATTGAACCCGAAAAGACAGAGCGGGTTGTTTTCCACGAAATCACAAAGAATGCAGTCGCGGAAGCTTTTGAAAACCCTCGCGGACTGGATATGGACCTGGTCGATGCGCAACAAGCCCGCAGAATTTTGGACAGGCTGGTTGGATATAGTGTTTCGCCGATTCTTTGGGCAAAAGTAAAAGGTCACCTTTCAGCAGGACGTGTGCAGTCAGTAGCTCTGCGGCTGGTCGTGGAACGAGAACGTGAAATTGATGCCTTCGTACCAGTTGAATACTGGTCCATCCATGGCATTTTCAATCCAGATGGCAGCGACAAACAATATCGGGCAAAGTTGGCGAAAGTCAATGGCAAAAACCTTGAAATGAGGCTGGTGAACAAAGACCAGACCATGGCGATGGTTGAACAAATGAAAAAAGCTGCCTACAAAATTGCCGATATCAACGTTTCGACTAAACAGGTCCGACCCGGAGCACCCTTTATCACCAGTACGTTACAGCAGGAAGCATCCCGCCGTCTGGGCTTTTTGACAAAGAAGACCATGGGCATTGCCCAGCAATTGTACGAAGGTCTCGATATGGGCAGCGGAGAAGAAATCGGTTTGATCACTTACATGCGAACTGACTCGGTGCATGTTTCTGCTGAATCCGTGAAGGAAGCCCGGGCATACATCCGGGAGCGTTATGGCGAAAGCTACCTGCCTGAAAAGCAACCCCAGTACCGCACCCGTGCTGTTTCTGCCCAGGAAGCTCACGAAGCGATAAGACCGACCTCGGTAAACCGCACGCCTGAATCGTTAAAAAAGCATCTTACGCGCGACCAATACGCCCTATATCGGCTGATCTGGCAGCGTTTTATTGCCAGCCAGATGAATCCTGCCAGGCTCGAGATCACCACTGTTGAGGTGGAAGGCAAGGCAGCAAGGGATGTCTATCTGTTCCGGGCTACTGGAAACCGCGAAGTGTTTGCCGGTTTTCGAGCCGTATATCGTTATGCAAAGGCAGATGATGAGAATGGCGAAGAAGAGCTGGTCGAGCTACCCGTTGAAGTCCTTAAGGTCGGACAGAAGCAAAGTTTAGTGGATCTTGACTCTGAGCAGCACTTCACCCAGCCGCCACCCCGCTATTCGGAAGCAACTTTAATCCAGGCTCTGGAAGAAAACCAGATCGGGCGACCATCCACGTATTCTCCGATTATCTCCACCATTCAAAGCCGGGGTTATGTGAGCCGAGAAAACAAACGCCTCTACCCCACCGAAATTGGCTACCTGGTCAACGACCTGGTGGTAGAGTATTTTCCCGGGGTGGTTGACCTGGGTTTCACCTCACAGATGGAAGCCGAACTGGATAAGGTTGCCGAAGGTGAGCGAGCATGGGCGGATGTGATCCGTGAGTTTTACGCACCTTTCAGCCAAGACCTGGAAAATGCTAAAAGGCACATGCCCAAAACCAAGATTGAGCCCGAAAAAGTAGGCAGGCTCTGTCCGGAAGATGGCGGCGAATTGGTTTTTCGAATGGGCAAATTTGGCAAGTTCATCAGCTGCAGTAACTTCCCGAAATGCCGTTATACCGAACCCTGGTTGGAGAAGATCGGTGTTACCTGCCCAACTTGTGGGGAAGGCGATGTAATTGAGAAGCGCTCAAAAAAGGGCCGCAAGTTTTACGGTTGTTCCCGTTATCCGGTTTGCGATTTTACTTCCTGGGACAAGCCGGTAGAAAAACCATGCCCGAATTGTGGCGGGATGCTCGTAGAAAAAGGTAACAACTCACTCGTCTGCAGCAACTGCAAAAAACGTTTTCCTAAAGAGGATAAAGAAGAATAAGTTTTCTGTTGGCATACATCGTGCACCTACTTGGCAAGAAGTATCATGTTGAAAGGTGCAGGTTATGGAAAACTTTACTGCTTTCTTCAAAGAAAAATTACGAGAACCCAGAAATCTGGCAATAGCTTTTGCTGTGGTTGGATTCCTGGTAGGGCTATTATTTGCTTACGTTCTCTTTCCTATTCAATGGACCGATGCGTCGGCAGAAAATCTTCGCCCAGATTTGCGCGTAGAATATTTACGCAATGCAATTACAACCTATACACTGACTGGTGATAAGGTCAAGGCGCAACAAGCTTGGGCGGAACTGGGAGACAAATCCGAAGACACGCTCCTGGCTCTTGCAGAGAATCCTGAATTTTTAAACCCTGAACAGATCGAGCGTTTCAGTACAGCGATCAACACCACCATGCCTGCTGCTGATACAGTGTTAGCGACACCAGGAACTATGCTGCAGGATGGAACAGAGATTCTGGTGGACGGTGTCAAGCCGGAAGAGAGTACCAATTCTCTGCTCTGGATAGGATTGGGGCTTTTAGGAGTTCTGCTCATCGGTGGTGCAGCTGCATATTGGTTTTACTTCCGTGAGCATGGCTTTAATTTCGGTTCTACATCTGCGCAGGAAATTACCTCTGAACATCGAGTGGCGTCCCAGGCTGTAAAACGCCCGGTCGCGCCTGCGGCAGTCCCGAGACAACCAATTGCAGAATCAGAGGAACCCAAACCAGCCGCTCAACGTATGTCCATTTTTGCCAATGGCAATAAAAATGGGAACGGAAACAGTAACACCAATGGAAACGGTGAGAAACCTATTGCCCAGTTCATGTCAAGCTATATGTTTGGAGATGATCGTTATGACGAATCTTTCACCTTTGATGCACCAAATGGTGCCTTTTTAGGCGAATGCGGCATCAGCATTTCCGACCTGATCGGTGTGGGTGAACCCAAGAAGATCTCTGCCTTTGATGTCTGGCTCTTTGACAAGAACGACATACAAACAGTCACCAAGGTGATCATGAGCAAACACGCCTTCAACGACCCTGCCATTCGCCAGCGCCTTGAAATACGAGGTGAACCGATTTTGGCTGAACCCGGTAAACTTTTCAGACTGGAAACTGCTACACTCAGGATGGAGGGAAGGATTGTGGATGTCTCTTATGGCGATATGCCCTTGCCCGAGGATAGCTACTTCCAAAGAAACACCATCGAATTAGCGGTGTATCGGAAGTAGATATATTGTGTAAAATAAAAGCCGGACTGTCGATAGCCCGGCTTTTTTTATTTTTAACTCTGATGACTATTCTATCTTGAGAACTTTGTAAATAATCTTCATTCCATTCGGCAGGTTGACTTCAGCAATATTACCTACTTTTTTATTGATCATGGCAGAACCAATTGGTGAAAGATAAGATATTTTATGTTGTTTCAGGTCTGCTTCACTGGCACCGACTATGGTCCAGGTTTCCTCTTTTTGGCCTTCTTCCTGGATTGTTACCTTGTTTCCAATCTGGATGGTGCCCTTATTATTAGGAGCTTTTACAGTGATCTCTGCTCTGTACAAAATTGCTTCGATCTCCTGAATTCTACCTTCCAGGAAACTTTGGTCTTCCTTGGCGGATTTATAATCGGCATTTTCCGAAAGATCGCCCATTTCGATGGCGCTTTTCAGTCGCCTGGAAATTTCGTCTCTGCGGGGTCCTTTTAATTCGATTAGTTCTTGCTCAAGCTTGGATTTGCCTTCAAGTGTAATATAAATTGGTTCGTTCATGATCTCTTTCTAAGGTAAAACTGTTACGTCAAACAGACGTTGATATTCGTCGATGGCAAAACGATCGGTCATGCCTGCGATGTAATCGCAAATGGTGCGTTCCAAACCACGCTCCGGGATCAACTGCTGAACAGCTGGGGGCAGGGTAGTGGGTGAACTATGGTAGGCTGTAAAGATCCTTGATAGGACCTGTTCCGATTTCTCTGCCATACGCACGACTCGATAATGCCGATAAAGGTTGTTGAACAGGAAATCTTTCAATTCCCGATTTCTACGATACATATCCTCGCTAAAGCCCACCACATTGTAAGGAAGTTTTTGCAGATCAAGTGCAGTCTTGATGTTGCTCTTGCGCAAATATCGATCAATGGACTGGACCAGGTCGGTAATCTCAAAATTGATCAGGCGGCGGATGATCTGATGGCGTGAAAGTTCATCCAAGACATCCGTTCTGCGACGACCAATACTTTCGTTAATAATCTCCCAGATAGCGATGCCATCCAATTGTGAGGGCGTGATCATCCCTGACCGCAAACCGTCATCCAGGTCGTGGCTGGTGTAAGCCAGTTCATCGGCAACATTTGCGATTTGGGCTTCAAGATGTCCACGCAAGTCCGGATCGTAATCCTGGGCGTCAGAGTGATCAAAATCAGTCTCGTGCTTAACCATTCCCTCGAGGACTTCCCAGCTGAGGTTTAAACCGGGAAAATCAGGATAGCGATTTTCAAGAACCGTTACAATTCGCAGTGATTGGCGATTGTGATTAAAACCACCGTGATCGCTCATCATTTTTGCCAGCGCGCTCTCGCCTGAATGTCCAAAAGGGGGATGTCCAAGATCGTGTGCGAGGCAGATCGTCTCGACCAGGTCTTCATTGGCACCCAGTGAGCGCGCAATGGAACGGCCTACCTGGGCAACTTCAAGCGTGTGGGTCAACCTGGTGCGGTAATAATCACCCTCATGATTGATAAAAACCTGCGTTTTGTATTCCAGCCGCCGGAAAGCAGTCGTGTGCAAAATGCGTTCACGATCGCGTTGGAAACGCGTGCGCAAATCAGCTTCCTCCTCTGGAAATTTACGTCCTTTAGAGTTCTTGCTGTGGATTGCATACGAAGCCAGCTGCTGTGATTCAAATTCTTCTAATTGTTGTCTCGTATAAATCATCGTCTAACCTAATAACAAAGTATAGTCCAGGTTAAGGTTATTTCAAGCCAGGGGCATCAGGAAATGATTGTACCTGAATGTGAGCCGGAAAGTGCAGAAAAAAGCTCTCCGGGCTGATTGTAACCAAAGATTTCGACGATTGTCCCCGGATTTGCCAGGGCAATGGTTTGCATTTGCGCGACTTTGGAACGCATTCCGCCAGTCACATCCTGGTTTTGAGAAGGGTGCAGATAGTTTTCCAGTGGTGCTGACCGGGAAATATGATCGATTCGCTGTTGGTTGATGGGGTAATCTGCATATACAGCCTTTTCCTTGCCTGCCAACAGAATGCGCGTTGGTTTCAAAATGTCAGCAAGATACGCGAAAAGTTCCTCGGTTGAGAAAATTGTGCCACCGAGAACTTCATCGAAGACCACATCTCCATAAACTAACGGGATCAATCCGCTATCCAATGCACGTTCGATTGGTTGAGTGTTCCAGTTTACAACCTGACCATTCTTAGAAAGCAAACCCGCAGAAGGCGGAAACGAGATCAACTCCAGGTCAACTTGTTTACTAATTTCAATGACAATCTGGTTTAACTTTCTGGCGCTCTCCCAGACTTCGTGAAAACCCTGCCACTCAGTAAAAGTACGAACGCCGTTGCGCGTGTTGTACTTTGCAGCAGCATAATGTCCAAAAGAACCGGAGCCGTGACCCAGAAGGATTTTTTGCTCAGGATTGCTTTGAAGATAGCGCTTGAGGTCTGAGAGCAGGTTGAAGATTACCTCTGGCAGGGCGGTCTCTTGCTGACCTTTCTCCGTGATAAGGGATCCGCCCAGTTTGAGAAAAATGATGTCTTCGTTCATTCTGACAGCTCCGCAGGTTCGAGGATGGTGAAAAAAGCTTTCTCCCCGGAAACTTCTTTGAGAGCTGTTAGCACATCTTGAAGTGATTTTTCGTCAACCAATGCCAGTACATGCCCGCCTTTACCGCCACCAGTCAGCTTGGCAGCCAGCGCGCCGAATCTGAGTGCGATATCCACCAGGTTGTCTACTTCCGGACAAGAAAGCCCCAGCCACTTGAGGACTGCCTGGTTTCCATTGATAGCTTGTGCGAGATTTTCAACGTTTCCATCGAGGAGAGCTTGCTTGCCTTCCAGGACAAGTTGCCCGATTTTTTCCAGTTCAGGCTGAATTTTGCCCGGGTTTTCGCTTAATTCCTTAGCGAGCTGGGCAACGGTTTCTTTTGTCGATTTGCGCACCCCGCTATCTGCCAGAACGAAGCGGAATTTGCCTCCAAGCTGCAGGAATTTAATGCTTTGTCCCTTTTGGAAGAGGATCGCTTTTTCATAAGTTATGACTGTATTGTCTATCCCAGAGGGTTTACCATGAACATGGGTTTCGCATTCAAAAGCGATCCTATTGATCGTTTCGCGATCCAGTGGATGTCCAAGGAATCCAGACAAAGCCCTGGTGGTGGCAATTGCCAGAGCAGCGCTGGAACCCAGCCCAGAACTGAATGGCAAGGTGGATGTGATATGGAGCGTGCAGCTTGGGGTTTGAATGATGCCAAGTTCCGCAAGCGTTAGCTTCACGGCTTGATATACGGGATGATCAAAGGGAAAATTTGCCAGGTCATCGTCGAGGTTGAGACCTGGTGATATGACCCGAATTTTTCCCGTTGGGGCGATAATTTGTGGTTCGACTCTAACCGTCACCCGTTGATTGGAAAGCGGAATGGCGATAGCTGGCTGACCGTGAACCACCGCATGCTCACCCAGCAAGATAGCTTTGCCACAAGCAGATTGACTAATTGCAGCCATAAAAACCTCAAAATATCAGGTACAAGATCGCCAATACTGAAAGCCCCCAGAGACCAATGGCAATTTGCAGTGGACGATCTTTTAATAACACCTCTTCAGGAGAAGAAGTGATCAGATCACTTTGGATAAGGTAAAGGTAACGAAAAATTCCGTAAACGACAAACGGAATCGTCAGCATCATGGCATGACTGCTTTGACCGGGATGAGCAGAAAAAGTGTAGAGGGTGTAAGTGATAAGTATTGCAGTCAAGATGACCATAATGTATTGATTGAGCAGTGGTTCAGTATAGCCATCGAGTGTTTTGCGGTGATTGCCTGCATTTGCTTCCAGGAGTTTCAGTTCTGCCAGGCGTTTACCAAAAGCCAGGTACATCGCCAAAAGTGAAGTCAGTACGAACAACCAGGGGGAGAAATAGGCAACAGTGATGACGCTCAAACCAGCCAACATACGCAAAACGAAACCAGCTGCGATAATCAGCACATCCAGGATCATAATTTTCTTTAACCATAATGAATAGGCAAGGATCAGAAGTATATAGGCGATAAAAATGATCGCCAGGTTTGGTGAGAGCAGGTAACCTCCGATCAGGGAGATGGTTGAGAGCACAAGAACCAGCATTATTGCTGTCCGCTTGCTCAACCTGCCGGAAGCGATCGGTCGGTTCCGTTTTCGAGGATGCTGCTGGTCAGATTCAGCATCCAACAGGTCGTTCACTGTGTAAGTTACACCCGAAACCAGGCAGAAAAGCAAAGCCGTTGCCAGCACACGTAGAAAAGGAATCTGATGGAGGAACTGTCCATCGAAGATCAAGCCGGCAAAAATGACCAGGTTTTTGGTCCATTGCCTCGGTCGCAGGGTCTCAATCAGTGCTTTGAACATGAAATTATCTTATCACAAAGAAGGGTGAAAAAAGTGGGCGTTGAATGAGAAGAAGGGACTAATTGTGAATTTTGATTAGGGTTTGTGGGGGAAAGACAATGCCGTAAAACGATAGAAAAGGTTTTATAGGCATTGTGGTCAGTTGTTCAGATATCGCTTATTGAGAATCACTCCGAAAGCGATAAATGACATAATCATTTGCTTCATCGTACCTCTCATAATTTGCATTAATCCAATCCAGAACCACATCAAGATTGTTGGAAAAACTCACTACAAAACGTTGATTTTGCCTGGTTTTAGAGTCGATTGCGGGGATTTGCTGAGATAAAAATAAATGTCCGTCAAGGATTAAAAATGGTTTCTCTTTTTGAAGACTCTCAAAGTAGTCCTTTTGTTTCTCCATACCAATACGCGAATCATTAATGAGAGGATAAAACAAAGCGCCGTTTATAGAATCGCGTTGTGCCATTATATTGAGACCAGCTTGTCCGCCAAAAACTAGAACTTTGTCAGATTCTACTGTTAAACTTTGGACAACCCTGGCGACAGGTTCTTGAAATTCGCGTTTCACATCGGGTCGTAGTGTGCTTGCGGCAAGGAACCTTGCCGTGGTGGTTACGTAGTTAAAAGAGTTAAGCGTTATGAATAAAAAAATCAAAAACAATATTAAAGGAGTACGAACTGTCTCACATTTCTCCCGGAAATCAACGTCAATGGCTTCATTTTGGATGATTGATAACTGAAAACCGACGGAAAGCATTAAAGCAGGTATCCAACAAATGAAGTAATGTCCGTAACCTCTGCCAGAAATTGAACTCATTATCATTTCGACTGGTAAAGCAAAAACTGTGAGAAATACGAAGGGTCGAAATTCATTTTTCATAAAACCAGAAATCAGGTCTTTTACTGCGAAGAGCCATGCAATACCTAAAAAATAAAACCCCATATTTAAATCGGCAAGAGCAGGGGCAATACTGCTGCTAAAAGAACCCCCTTGCTCAAATGAATAAGTGAAATTGTAAAGGATTGATGCATCAATCATGGCGGTAAAGGTGCCGTTGAAAATGAAATAGAGAGTTGTCGGAATAGCAATGGAAAGTGCACCGAAGACAAGATAGACCAAAAAATGCCAGAAATATGTTTCTTTTCGTTTAATGAATGTAAAAATCAAAGCAGTCAAAATGACTATAGCTTGTGTACCAATATTATTCGCGCGTAATAAGAAATTGAGCACGATCGAGGCACCCATCAAGAAGGATGGAAAAAGATTTTTTTTATGATTAGAAATGAGCAATAATAAAGCACCAATCGATATCCATGTGAAAAAGAGGGAATACTCTTCAGTATAATTACCCGATCCAATTACGCGACTGAATAAATGAGAACCGATAAAGATGGTTCCAAGAGCTGGCAAGAAGCCGTACTTTTTTTTCAAAACCCAATAGGCAATAAACAGCCCTGCAGCCTGGAAGCAAACTTGGATTACTAAGAGACGACCACGGGAATAATCACTACCAACACCAAGAGCATTAATCCAGAATATTAATGGACCTTTAGAATCCCAAATATCAGCATAAAGTTTTGCTCCGGATCGAATTGCCTTTCCTACATAAAGGAAAAAGCCTCCATCACGACCAGGTGGATACAATTGAGGGTTAGCTGTTGATAAAGATAGAATGCTCATCATGAAAACAATCAGCAGAATTAAACCGATTTCGAATGCAAGTCTAATCTTTGAATTATTGTTGATTACGTGAATAAGACTAAAGAGTTCGTTCTTCTTTTTCTCCACCAACTATAAATTACCTCACTGATGGATATTATATTCAAAAACAAGAAAAGTTGTTTAACTCCACAAAAGTGCTAATGTCATGACCACAACGAAGAGAGTCTTTAGAATTAACTATCCTGTTATGACATGATTTTCAGAACAAATGCAGAGATCCTTAGTTACGAAGATTGAAGGAAAGCAAGGCGTTCAAATAAGCAGATGGTCAAACTATACCTTGGTTGACATTGAACCTCGTTATCATCACGACGAATCAACAATTTTCGTTTACTTTGTTAGATATAATCAAAAGAAAGATTGGAGGGTCTATTTTGAACCAGAAAAATGACATCGCAAAATACCTTAGAGATATGTTTGGCTTACTAGCAATTGTGGGGATTTGGTATCTATATCAAAACCATGAAGAAATAAATAATTGGTTCAAACTCTATTTAACCTTTACTATAATAAGTGCAATTTTCTTTGTTGTTCTGTTGATTTTTAAACCTTCACTGCATTTTTTTGTAAAGACCAAATTACCTCAAAATATTTTCATTATTGTATCAGTTTTACTCATTTTCCTTCTGGTTGTTGCGTTTTACACCCTACCTCAAAAGTATTATCGTTTCGGAGAAGCACGCCTGGTTTCACTGGCTGTCATGGCTGGAGTATTGGGGTTCGTTGTGGTAGTTACGGAAAATGACTTTGAGGCTCGCAATGTTATTCTGGCAGCTCTGTTATTTGGTGCGTTTATACATCAAATGGGAACATATGTGATAACCGTTCAGAGTACACCATTTTCTTTAGGCTGGTCCGAGGGAAGCCAAATTTATAACGCCTCAACTTTCCATGCCCAGCGTGTTTATGGACAAGATTTGCCGTTGACTGTCCTGGACCCAAGTCGTTATATGTTGCAATCCATTCCTTTCTTGTTTAACATCAAATCGATTGAGATACACCGGCTTTGGCAAGCGATTTTATGGGTAGGCTTGACCTGTTTTGGGAGTTGGTTGATAGCTAAAATACTTGGGAATTCAAGCAAAGGTGTTACTTTCTGGCTCGGTACCTATATTTTTTTGTTCTTCTATCAGGGTCCCATTTATTACAATCTGGTGATTTGTTATTCTTTGGTTATGTTAGGCTATAAGAAAGGCGCGCATAAAAGAACGCTGTTATTTGTGATTTTAGCTTCAATTTGGGCTGGGCTCAGCCGTGTGAATTGGATTCCCCTGCCAGCTTTGTTGGCAGTTTGCCTTTATTTATTGGATGAACCAATCAATAGTAAGAAATTGATGGGTTATCTCAAGTGGCCAATAGTATGGACTGTCGCTGGGACCGCAGCGGCATTTGTACCTAAGTCAGCTTACAGGTACCTTTCTGGCGAGAATCCGGGCATTTTTGACTCTGCCTTTTCTTCGCCCTTGCTTTGGGAAAGAATTTTACCAAACGCTACTTTTGCACCTGGCATTTTAATAGCAATTCTGGCAGCATGCTTGCCATTTTTGGTACTGGCGATCCTTTTTAAAAAAGATTTTGTTAAACAATCTGTACACTGGCTGCGTTGGTCAGGCTTGGTTACTAGCCTGGCAATTTTTTTTATTGGTGGCTTGGTCGTGAGTGTAAAAATTGGAGGAGGTTCCAATTTACACAATCTGGATGCCTTTATGGTGTTGTTTGTGGTAGTTTTGGTTGGCATCCTATCCGGTCGTATAGCGGTGGAAAACGGAAATAACTCGGTGAAAGCCATCAACATCAGGCAAATTCCAAGTTGGCTCGTGTTTGCGATTGTGTTGGCTCCGCTGTTATTCACGTTTAGCAACAGTGTCCGCTGGGTTTTTGAGGATGCAGAATCAGCTCGCGAAGAAGTGGCTGAGATTCAAAACGCCATGGATTCGATAGCTGAACTACCTGGTGAAATCTTGTTCATAACCGAAAGGCAGCTTCTGGCAACCCATGCGATTGAAGGTGTACGTGTGGTTTCAGATTATGAAAAAGTTATGATTATGGAAATGGCGATGGTTAATAACCAGGAATATCTGCAAAAATTCTATCGATTATTATCCGAACACCATTTCAAGGCAATTCTTTTAGACACCTTAAATACGGGCATCCAAGGTACTGAGGGATGCTTTGCGGTAGAGAACAACACTTATGTTGAACGAGTGGTAATCCCTATATTAGCAAATTACCAGGAATTGGACAGCTGGCATAATGACACCATTTATTTGATGGTCCCAAAACAGCTGAATTCCTTGCTTGGAGTGCCAGTTAACTTGCCTTAGTGTAGCCTTAGGTAGTATCTGTTTCAAATTCCTGCGCTCAGGAAAATATACAGCAAGTATATGGAAAGTTCTCACGGCAACCATCGTCCTTATACTTGTTGACGGTATAATAAGCTATACTAAAGCGCTTATGGAAAACATTAGAAATTTTTGCATTATTGCCCATGTGGACCACGGGAAATCCACCCTGGCTGACCGTATGTTGCAGTTGACGGGCACTATTTCTGACCGTGATATGACCGAACAGGTGCTCGACTCGATGGACCTGGAAAGGGAAAAAGGGGTCACGATCAAAGCTTCAGCGGTGCGCATGGTTTATACCGATCCGACTGGTAAGGAATTTGAGTTTAACCTGATCGACACACCCGGTCACGTTGACTTCAATTATGAAGTCAGTCGTGCACTTTACGCTTGTGAGGGCGCAGTGCTGGTCGTAGACGCAACCCAGGGCATTGAAGCACAAACGTTGGCGAACCTTTACCTGGCGCTGGATGCCAATCTGGTCATTATTCCCGTGATCAACAAAGTTGATCTGCAGTCTGCCATGGTTGAAGAAGTGACCAGGGACCTGGTTGCCCTGCTGGGTGTGGACGAGAGCGAAATTATCCCGATCAGCGCTAAAACCGGAAAAAATGTGGAAGCTGTATTGCATGCGATTGCAGACCGCATTCCGGCGCCTAAAGCTGATAAAAACCTGCCCCTGCGGGCACTTGTTTTTGACTCACACTACGACTCTTATAAGGGTGTGATCGCCTATGTGCGCATTTTTGATGGCAAGGTCAGTGCAAATGACAAGATCTTGATGATGGCTACAGGCTCAAAGGTAGAACCCGTTGAAATTGGTGTGTTCTCGCCAGGCATGAAGCCGGTTGAACTTCTTGAAGCCGGCGATGTGGGCTATATTGCTACCGGGCTGAAAACTGTGCATGACTGTCGTGTCGGCGATACGATCACCTCCGCCGTCAAACCCGCTGATGAACCTCTTCCGGGTTATCAGAAAGCGAAACCAATGGTCTTTGCCGGTGTCTACCCGGTAGAAGGTGAAGACTATCCTGATCTTAAAGAGGCGCTTGAGAAATTGCAATTGAATGATGCTTCGCTCACTTTCGAACCGGAGTCTTCTGAAGCTTTGAATTTTGGCTTTCGTTGTGGTTTTTTGGGTTTGTTCCATATGGAGATCATCCAGGAACGCCTTGAGCGTGAGTATGACCTGGATGTGGTCTTTACAGCCCCGTCGGTCGAATATAAGGTTGATTTGAAAGATGGTTCGACGATCATCATCGATTCCCCTGCCGATTTACCTGACGAGGGTGAAATCGTTGAAATTTACGAACCATGGATGAAATTAGAAATTTTGACACCGACAGATTATTACGGTGTGGTGATGGACCTGGTGAAACGACGGCGTGGTATTTACGTCGATCAGGAGTATCCGGCAGTCAACCGTGTCCAGTTAAATTTTGAAATTCCACTTTCTGAAATTATTGTTGACTTTTTTGACCAGCTTAAATCCAGTACGCGGGGCTATGCCTCGATGGATTACAGGTTTATTGAGTATCGTGCCGGCGACCTGGTAAAGCTGCAAATTTTACTTAATGAAGAACCCGTTGATGCGCTGACTGCGATCGTGCACAAGCAGGACGCCTTCCACAAAGGTCAGGCATTGGTCAGCAAACTCAAAGGCATCATACCCAGCCAACTATTTGTGATCCCAATTCAGGCTTATGCCCAGGGCAGGGTTATTTCCCGCGCTAATGTGAAAGCCATGCGCAAGGATGTTTTGGCAAAATGCTACGGCGGTGACATCACCCGTAAGAAAAAACTCCTCGAGAAGCAGAAGAGGGGCAAGAAGCGGATGAAAATGGTTGGCAGTGTGCAGATCCCTCAGGAAGCGTTCATGGCAATTTTGCGCCTGGAGGACTGATGCCTGAGGCTGCAGCAAAACCAGGTCTGAACAGTTATTTAAAGATCGTAATTCCCCTAATGGTAAGTGCACTGGCAATTTGGCTGGTATTACGGAAGCTTGATTTTAAAGCAGTGGGAGATGCCTTCAGTCAGCTATCGGCGAGTTCGATTGCTTTGATTGTGGTGTTCTTTTTAGCAGGTTCTCTGCTGCGGGCTGTGACCTGCTGGATCCTTTTGGGCGGGAAGATTAAATATTCCGATGTTTTCTGGGGAATGAATTTGGGTTATTTACTGAATACGATTATTCCACTTCGATTGGGTGAATTCGGAAGGGCAGCTTTTTTGACCGAACGGGGGGACCATCGGGTGAGTTACTTTGAAGTGTTTGCCTCGATCGTAGCAGAACGTTTACTCGATCTGTTGGTAGGTTTTTCCTTCTTACTCTTCTGTCTTTTGTTCCTGATCCAAAATGCGACGCTCAATCGAATCGCTGGAATCGGAACTGTCGTTTTGCTCTTAGCCATTATTTTAATTTTTTATGCAACCAGGAATCGCGAAAATGTTGTGGCTTGGCTTGAAAATCGTTTCAACAAATCACGGTTGATGCGAGAAAAGTTCATCCCTTGGTTTGAGCAGCTGTTGACGGGTTTTCAATATTTCACTAAGCCGGGCAGATTCTTCCTGGCATTTGCCATTTTGGCGGTCAGCTGGTCGTTCTCCATGCTTGAATATCTTATTTTGCAAAACACTATCCTGGCAGATTCTGTCTGGTGGTGGCCGATGCTAGTGAATACTGCCAGTGCATTCCTGAACGCTTTGCCGTCCGCGCCAGCAGGTTTGGGCGTATTCGAAGCTGGAACAGTTGGTGCTTATGCCTTAGTTGGGATAGAAAAAGAACCTGCACTGGCAATCTCACTCGTAGTTCATAGTGTGCAGATCGTCATTCCTGCTATTCTGGGTGTGATTGCCTTAATCATTTCCGGACAGAGTCTTGGTATGTTAATTGATAAAGCCACCAAAGTTCGGCAGAAAAAGGAGATGCAACCATGAAAATCCTGATCTCTGCAACCTATTTTTACCCATACAGTTCTGGCCTGTCCGTTTACGCTTTACGCCTTGCCGAAGGGCTGGCGGAGCTGGGCCACGAAGTGGTCGTATTGACCTCCCAATATAAGGAAAATTTGTCAAGTCTGGAAACCTACGGAAAATTCCAAATCGTACGTGTACCAGTGAGGGCGAGGCTTTCAAAAGGTGTGATCATGCCAGGTTTGTTCAAGGCTGCCCGAAAATGGGTGGAGTGGGCTGATCTGGTCAATTTGCACCTGCCGCAATTCGAAAGTTTTTTAATTAGCCAAATCGCGCAGAGGTTTGGTAAGCCGGTACTGGCGACCTACCATTGTGACCTTGTCAGCAGTGGAAGCACGCTGGACAAGCTGGCGGTAAAGGTCACCACATCGATTGCCAATCAAGTGGTTAAAGATGCAAATTTGGTTGTGCAAAATTCTCTGGATTACGCTGAGAATTCTCCCCTGTTAAGCTCGTACCTTGATAAAGTGGTGGCTGTTCCTACCCCGGTAAAAGCGCACAAGGTTCCGGCTGAACAAGTGGAAGTTTTTCGCCAAAAATTTGGTATTAAAAAAGACGAGAAAGTGATCGGTCTGGCTGGCAGAGTAGCCACCGAAAAAGGGTACGAATATCTCGCGATGGCCCTACCAGCAATCCTTGAGGTCTACCCGGAAGCCAGAGTGGTCCATGCCGGCACCTGGAAATCGGTTGTGGGGGAACAGGCATATCAAGCCCGGGTAGAGAAGTACATCCAGCCCTTTGGCCATAAATGGGCTTCACTGGGTTATTTAAGCGATGAGGATTTTGAGGCTTTCTTTGCAGCTTGCGACGTTTTGGTGTTTTCAAGCCTGAATGCGACTGAATCCTATGGCATCGTGCAAATCGAAGCCATGACCCAGGGCACACCGGTTGTGGCATCTGATTTACCCGGAGTAAGGCAGCCTGTTAGCGAGACAAACCTGGGCAGGATTGTACCTATTAAGAATCCCGATGCCATCGCCAGGGCTGTCATTGATATTTTCAAAATGGGAGAAAATGCCAGGTTTGTTCCGACAGAATTTTTAGAAAAATTCCAACAGGCAGCTGTTGCCAGGCATTATGAGGAATTAATGGCATTGTTGGTGAACAATGAGTGAATTGAGCCGGGCAGATATTGAGCGCATCTGTGATCAGCAGCTTTTTCATCTGCCTTATTTCAGAGGTATGCTGCGGGCTGTTGAGCAGAGCTTTTACGAACAGCAGAAACTTGAAGAGCCAATCTATGATGTAGGTGCCGGCGATGGTCATTTTGCCTGGGCACTATTCAACGGCGGTAAAGTTATTGGCGCAGACCCCTGGTGGCAACCTCTGCAGGAAGCGAAGGCGAGAAAGGTTTACCCGCTTTTGATCCAGGCAGAAGGAGCTTTTGCGCCTCTGGAAAGCGGATGCGCCGGTTCTGCCATCAGCAACTCGGTTCTGGAACATATTCCCGATGTACTACCGGTATTGGATGAAGTTGCGCGTGTGCTGAAACCGGGCGGCAAGTTCTATTTCGCTGTTCCCAACAGGCGTTTTGTTACTGACCTTTGGGGCATGCAAATACTCTCTTACCTCGGTCTAGGTGGATTGGCAGTATCTTATTCCCGATTCTTCAACAAAATTGCACGGCACATCAACCTTGACCCACCTGAGGTATGGCTGGGACGATTACATAAGGCGGGCTTTGACCAGGTGGAATACTGGAACTATTTCCCGGTTGAATCAATGCACAAACTCGAACGGGGTCACGTCGCAGGGCTGCCGAACTTGCTCTGGAAAAAATTATTTGGCAAATGGGTCCTGTTCAAAAATCGCAAGAATCCCTTCATTCATTTCAGTGAAATCACCCAGCTGGTTGAAAATCCGTATGATGAAGAAGGAACCTGTACATTCTATATTGCCAGGAGGCAGGCGTGAGGTTTTTACGCAAATATACTTATTATCTTCAGTCAATTTTTTCGTTATTGGTTGGAGTCAAGAACTGGAGAGTATTGTTCGAAATCTTTCTCGGCAAACCTTTCATTGGTGTAAAGTGGCTGGAACTGCGCCGCAATAATTTGAAAGTCGGCGTAGGCAGTAAGATGGAAGCCTGGTCTGTCAAAGAAACCCTGATCGATCGGTTTTATACCAGGTTGGGAACCGAGGTACAGGGCGATTGGACCATTGTGGATATCGGTGCTGCCATTGGCGAGTTTACGATTGAAGCAGCACTTCAATTGACAGAAGGAAAAGTTTACGCTTTTGAACCTAATCCGGGCTCGATCAATATCCTGCGGCAGAACCTTCGGGTCAACAATCTTGGGAGGGTGGAAACGTTTAACCTGGGAGTTTGGAGCGAGGAAGGAGAGATCCCACTCCATTTTCTAAACAACGAACCCTTGCAGGCTGTGAGCGGAGAGACAGATTCTGAAAAACTGCAAGAGATCAAGGAGACCAGCATCGAGGTTATTACTCTGGAGCAGGTTGTTGAGGAAAAGGTGGGCAATAAGATTGATCTGATGAAATTGGATTGCGAGGGTGCAGAGTATGATATTCTGCTCAACCAGGATCCAAAGTTGTTCAAGAAGATAAGACGGATCATCATGGAATACCACGATTTGGATGAGCAGCGCAATCATCAGGTTCTCGTGGAATATTTTGAAAAACTTGGATATCAGGTAAAACTGTATGAAAACAGTGTCCATAAACATCTTGGTTACCTGTACGCTGACAGGCTTGTTCGTTCTTAGGCAAGATTACCGGCTAAAATACTCGTATGAACCCCGATGAAACCAAGCCAAAAGAGGACCCAACCGTCCTGGAAGCTTTTCAAAGGTTTTTCAGCAGACCCGGTGAGACTGTAAAGCTGCCAGATTCAGGTGAAACAACCGAAGTTAAGCCAAAGATCAGCCGCTTTATCCTGGCTGCGTTAGTTTGTTTTTTGGCTGGTCAATTTCTGGTCGAGTTTTTGCGGGAGGCACTGGGCAGATTGGGTCTGCTGCTCCTGCTGCTCGGATTTGCTCTGGCGGTTCTAGGTTTTTTTCGTGAGAGAAAACGAACATCCCCAATCATCGAGTGTGAGACAGGACAACAAAGTGGAAAAGAAATTCGCGTACGGTTGATTTGGCTGCTCGCGGCCTTTGTGATGTCGATTGGTGCCAGCTTGATCTACCGGAGAGGGCGGTTTGATTTCGTTTCAACGCTGCTTTGGATTGCGAGCATTATCTCGATAATCGTCACTTTCGCCCAGCCTATTACCATAACGAAACTGGATCTTCGATCGATTTGGATTAAAGTGACGATCAATCGTAAAAAGACGATCGCATACTTGCTCTTGGTTGCAGTGGTTTTGGTCTTTCAGTTTGGAAGAGTAGGGCAGGTGCCGTCTGAGATCATCAGTTCCCAGGTGGAAGCTTATTACACTGTTGATGGAATCACCAAGGGGGACTCCTCACTTTGGTTTCCGCGAAATGTGATCAATGAGCCAGTAAGTTATTACTGGGTTGCCCTGGTTGATCGGTTCATTCCTGGAACGCTGAGTTTTACGGAGATGAAGCTTGCCTTTGCCCTGGCCGGACTTGTTGCGGTTTTCTATATGTATAAGCTAGGACGGCGGTTGTTTGGCGAGAAGAGCGGATTCATCAGTGCCCTGCTGCTGGGGGTTGGTTTTTGGTCGATCCTGCAGCAGCGGGCAGTGTTGGGGTTTGGGCTTATTTTGCCAATCATGCTGCCGGCGCTTTATTACCTGTACAAATCGCTCCAGGAAGACGACCTAAATTCACTACTGATCGCGTCTGTGCTGACTGGTATAGGGCTTTTGACCAACAAAATATTCATCTTCCTGGTCATCGCCAACCTGATTATCACAATTGTGTACCTGGCAGGTCATCAATTTGCTAAGACCCGAATTACCATACCTCTGCGCATAGCCATAGGATTATTAGCGATCATTCTGGTTGTCTTACCCATGGTTTTCGTGGTTGCCGCTAACTCAAACAGCTGGCTTTCGCCGATTATGAACCAGCTTTCCACCGTCAATAATCCTGCATCAGGTAGTCCAATAATTACTTTTTCCAAGAATCTTTTATCTGCTTTGGGAATGACGAACTGGCTAAATCGAAGCAGCTGGGCGGATGGAATTGCCAATCGAGCAGCTCTGGATTGGGTGAGCGGAGCCGTCTTCTTGTTCGGTATCTGTGTAACCCTATTCCATGACTTCTTCACCAAACAAAAACAAGTTCTCTCTCTTTTAATCCTATTTGTCTTGATGCTCTTACCGTCAGCATTTTCCATCGCACAGCCCATGGAAAACCCTTCACTCAGCCGTGCGTTGGGGGCTGCGGTTCCGGTTTTTCTGATTGCAGGGCGGGGATGTGCTTATGCAATTGATCAAATCAATGCTCATAAAAAAGGAGCTCTTTGGGTCAAGCAGGGGGTCTTCTTCGGCTTATTCGCCATTTTGCTTATTGCCCGCAATTTTTCGTTGATCAACACCACCTACCAACACAACTACCAGAATTCTTCCTGGAATGCGACTGAAATGGCACAGGTGATCCGGAATTATGACATTGGGCAGGCAGGTTCAAGCCAGGCATACATCATCGGCTATCCCCATTGGGTCGATGCCCGTTCCGTGGCGATCAGCCTTGGAGAGCCTTATACCAACCTCTCGATTCTCCCGCAGGATATAGGGACTACGATCGATTTAGCTATTTCCAAGATCTTCCTCTTAAACCTGGCAGACAGTGAGAGTTTGCTCCAGTTGCAATCCCTTTATCCGGCAGGGGTTGCCACCACATATCAGAGTGTATTGCCGGAAAAAAACTTTATAATTTTTATTGCGAGTCAATAGCTTAATGGAAGAAATAACGAATGTACAGCCTGATCTGCGAAAAAAAAGCTTCAACCAGGCACTGATCACAGTTTTTTTTCTTGCCCTGATCTTGATCGTCGGCGGATATTTTCGTTTTCTGAATCTTAATTGGGACGAGAGTTATCATTTGCACCCGGATGAACGCTTTCTTTCCATGGTTCTAAACAGTATTCAGCCAGTTCACAACGTCAGCGAATACTTTAACAATCAAACCTCCACGCTGAACCCAAACAATCACGGTTATACCTTTTTTGTTTACGGGACTTTTCCCCTGTTCCTGATCCACTATGTGGGCGAATGGATCGGGCAGGTTGGTTATGACCCGATTACCCTGGTTGGCAGGCAGCTCTCTGCTTTTTCGGACTTGTTTACCGTGATCCTGGTTTTTCTGATTGGCTACAAGCTCGTGAACCGACGAGTGGGTTTGATAGCTTCTGCACTCTATGCCTGTGCGGTACTGCCTATTCAGCAGTCCCATTTTATGACAGTTGATACGTTCACCAATACTTTTGGCATGATGACCGTCTTGGCTGCCGTGGTGATACTCAAGCGACCATTTGACATGGCGGATAACAGGTGGACCTGGCACAAGCTCTGGCCATATTTACTGTTCGGTTTGGGTTTGGGGATGGCGACCGCCTCGAAGATCAACGCCGTTTCACTGGCGCTTATACTGCCACTCGTGGAATTGGTTCGCTACCTGAAGGCTGAAAAACGGGAAGAACCCCTTGATTTGGTGAAGATAATCATCCCAATTGCGTTAGCGGCTCTGGTCAGCGTGGTCACCTTCCGTGTTCTGCAGCCCTATGCTTTTAGCGGACCAGGTTTTTTCAGTCTGAACCTGAACCCCGATTGGTGGAACGGATTGAAAACCCTGCAGGCACAAAGCACCGGCGAGGTCGATTTCCCGCCAGCATTGCAGTGGGCTCGCCGACCGAGTACTTTTTCTCTCTATAACCTGCTGGTTTGGGGCGTGGGCTTGTCCTGGGGTATTTCAACTGTAATTTCATGGCTGGGTATGGCTGTCAAGATTTTCAAAGGCAAAGATTACCTGTATCTACCTTTGTGGGTTTGGAGCCTGGTGTATTTCGTTTGGCAGGGGTTGGCATGGGTTTCTTCGATGCGTTACCTGCTGCTGCTCTACCCGCTGCTGGCGATTTTTGCTGCCTGGGGGCTGGAGCAATTGTTGGATAATAGAACTGGCTACCAGTTCAAACGACTTAACTTATCCAGAAAAACTCTGAAGACCTTCGGCATCATTCTTACCATTTTGGTTCTGTCAGGAACTGCTGCCTGGGCTTTTGCCTTCAGCCGTATTTATACCCGTTCTGTTACCAGGGTGGAAGCAACGGACTGGATTTATGCCAATTTGGAAGGTCCAATTAACCTTGTATCTGAAACTAATGGAGTAGAAACCAACATTCCGGTTGCTTATCGGGCAATGAACGTGCTCAATGGTAACGAGAGCCTGAGCTTGCTTTACCAGGCAAAAGCCAACGGATTCCTGACTGATCTGACCTACCCGGCTGTGCAATCTGTCACGAACACCGAGCAAACTGTGCAATATCAGCTGAGAATCATTGATGTAGAGGCCGGTCAACTACTGACTGTGGAACCACTGATCGGACAAAACCAGGTAACGGCCGAAGGTCAGACCCAATCGACCTTGCTTTTCCAGTTTAACCCGGCTGTTTACCTTCTGAAAGACCAGCTCGTTCAATTTGAATTGTCCTTGCTCACTCCTGATGCCCAGGCATATTTGAGCGATGTACCGATGATGAATTTTTACTATGATGACGGTACCACCCGCCAGGAGACCCTACCCAAAATCAACGAAGTCATTACACCTGACCACGCCTATCAGATGAAAATCAGCACTCAACCGGGTCTGACAATTACCCGTGTTGAGATTCCCTACATTCTGGACATGACTCAAAGTGCAGGTGAAAAACAATTACGACTGACCCTTTCAGGCAACACTGCTAATGGGCCGGTGGCTCGTAACGGATATGCATCGGCTGATTTTCTCGAAACCGATAAAACGGTATTCAATCTGGACGCACCGTTAACGATCGACCAGGCTCAGGACCTTGACCTGCTGATCGAAATGGTGGAGGGTGATGCTGAACTGATGGTCAACACGCCTGGAGTTGCCCTGGAAAGCAGCTGGGATGATGCTTTGCCGCTACCGCGCCCCGGGTTCGTGCCTTACCAGGAAAATGCCGGAATTTTTAGGGGCGATTTGAATTTTGAGATGTACTGGCCGGACGATGCCAGTAAAATTCAACGTTTTTACACCATCCTGAATCAGGCTGAATATATTTTCATGAGTTCCAACCGGCAGTTCGGCACGATCCCACGTGTGCCAGAACGCTATCCGCTAAGTACTTTTTTCTACCGCCAGTTGTTAGGTTGCCCTGAAGGGCAGGATACGCTGGATTGTTACTACCAGGCTGAAGCAGAAGGTACAACTGGCAACCTGGGTTTTGACTTGATCGCCACCTTCACTTCCTACCCCAACCTGGGCAGCCTTGAATTCAATGATCAATATGCCGAAGAAGCTCTCTCGGTATACGATCACCCCAAAGTGCTCATTTTCAAGAAAAACGAGAATTACGACAGCCAAACCACCTGGAATTTGCTGAACTCTGTCGATGTGAGTAAGGCAGTCTTCCTCACACCCCGGCAGGCGGATTCTTATAAGGCTGGGGAAGCCGAACCTGGCAATGGATTGATGCTCACAGAGCAGGACAAGCAAACACAGCAAGCAGGCGGAACCTGGTCTGAGCTTTTTGACAGACAGGGACTGCTAAACCAGCACACATGGCTGGCTGTGCTTGCTTTTTACATATTCTTCTGGCTGTTAGGAGTCTGTGTTTTCCCGATAGTACGCCTGGCACTCCCTGGCTTAAAAGATAAAGGTTATGCTTTTGCGCGCATTATTGGCTTGCTTTTATTTGTGTTGATCGTTTTCAATCTTGGCTCAGTTAAGGTCCCAGTAACCAGGACCCTGCTTTGGCTGGTCTTGTTCGTAATACTGGCTGCATCCTTGATCGTTGCCTGGTTGACGAGGAAGGGTTTGACCGAAGACTTGAAGGCGCTATGGAAGCAGTTTTTGGTTGAAGAAGCTATTTTCCTGCTGGCATTTGCCTTCTTCCTATGGATCCGCTATCAAAACCCTGACTTGTGGCATCCCTGGCGCGGTGGCGAAAAGCCAATGGATTTCAGCTACCTGAACGCAGTTATCAAGAGCACAACCTTTCCGGCTTATGACCCCTGGTATGCTGGAGGTTATATTAATTATTACTACTACGGGCAGGTGCTGGTTGCCATGCCGATCAAGCTGCTGGGGGTTGTGCCGGCGGTATCTTATAACATCCTCATCTCACTGTGGTATGCCATGCTGGTAATTGGAGCTTTCAGCATCGGTTGGAATTTTGGCAGGGCAGTTCTCGAGAAAAACAAGGAAGATGAGCCAAGACTGTTTGGGCTGGCTTTTTTGGCTGGGGTTGGCAGCGCGATCTTTTTAGCCCTGGTTGGCAATCTGGGTGAACTTGGTGTTATTTCCGGTGGTCTGAAGGCGTTAGGTTCAGCTGGTGCAAGCATGGAAGGTGCGACACTCAGCCAGAAGCTGGTTTGGCTTTCAAGGGGTATCGTACAGATGCTGCGTGGCGAGCAGTTGCCGATTGCTGCCGGAACCTGGTATTGGAACCCCAGTCGGATGATCCCGGGAGAGCCGATCACAGAGTTCCCATTCTTCACATTTTTGTATGCAGATTTCCACGCCCACCTGATCGCCATGCCCATCGTTATGGCAGCAATTGGCTGGTGCCAGTCGCTGATCATGCTCAAGAAGAAGAATGAAGAACTGGATCTGAGGGTCAGGGAAGTGATTTTACCGGTTTTGTTAATCGGTGCTGTTGTTCTGGGAGCATTGCAGCCTACTAACACCTGGGACTACCTGACCTTTACAGCCTTGGCTCTGATCGTATTGCTCTATGTTGGCTGGCGGTACTTCTCCAAAGCAAAATGGCGCTTTTTACCGAACTGGTCAAAGCGCTGGATCTATCCAGTCTTGAGCGCGCTGGGCTTGTTCATTCTGACGCGTATTCTTTATTTCAATTTCAATCATTACTTTTTCCCAGGGTATTCTTCTGTTGGCCTTTGGAATGGAGCGCGGACCCCAATAAGCTCTTACATCCTTCATTGGGGCTTGATCCTATTTGTAATCGCATGCTGGATGGTTTGGGAAACTTACCAATGGATGGCAGCCACTCGTCTTTCAGAGTTGGATAAGTACAAGAAATATCACAATCTCCTGATCGCACTGATCGCTTTTATTGCAGTTGCCTTCCTGCTACTCATCCTGCTCAAGGTTACGGTGGCAATAATAGCGCTGCCTTTATGCGTTCTGGCGCTTTTCCTGTTCGTTGTGACTGACGATGACATCAAACGACTGGCATACTTTATGATCGGAACTGGTTTGGTACTCACCCTGGTTGTCGAATTGGTTTACCTGGTGGGTGACATCGGACGAATGAATGTCGTTTTCAAACTGTACAACCAGGCATGGATGCTGTTGACACTTCCTATGGGGTTGGCAGCTGCCACACTCTGGCGCGATCTGAGCCGCTGGCGGACACGCACCCAGGTGGCATTTCAGGCAATTTTTATTGGACTATTCTTCATCGCCATGCTCTTCCCGGTTTTAGCGACCCAGGACAAAATTACCGACCGAATGGACCCAAATGCGCCGCATTCGTTGGATGGGATGAAGTACATGGAGACCTCCCAGTTTTCTGTCAACGGCGTCAATATGGATTTGGGTCAGGATTATCGTGCCATTCAGTGGATGCAGGAAAATGTGGAGGGCTCACCGGTCATCCTGGAAGCACAGGCTTATGAGTATTACTGGGGAAACCGTTATACAATCTATACAGGTTTGCCGGGTGTGGTCGGCTGGAATTATCACCAGCGCCAGCAGCGGGCAGTTTTACGCAACAACGCTGTACAGGAACGCGTTGATAGTGTCAATGCTTTTTACCAGAGCCTTGACCGGGATTTTATCGTGGATTATTTGGATAAATATGACGTTGCCTATATCATTGTTGGTCAGCAGGAAGAAGCGTTCTATCCAGCAGAGGCGTTGGCTAAGTTTGAAACCTATGACGGAACATTGTGGGATCAGGTTTACAACGAAGCGGATACCATAATTTATAAGGTCAGGTAGGACATGATCGATTTTCTAAAGTGGTATTTACTTTTGGAAGTATTGGGTTTGATCAGCCTCCCGCTGACCTGGTCGGTTTTTCAGAAGCTGTGCTCGAGGGGAGTCTACCTTTCTAAAGCAGTCGGTCTGTTGCTGTGGGGCTTTGGCTATTGGTGGCTGACCACGCTGGGTTTGCTCAGAAACGATTTGGCTGGAGCTGTAACCGTTTTAGGTATTCTGTTAGCAATAAACCTGCTGATCGGCCGAAAGATTGGTTTTTTGAATCTGAAGTTCTGGCTCAAAGAAAACCAAAAAATCATGATCGTCACTGAGGTTTTTTTCCTGGCATCTTTTGCTTTTTGGGCAATTGTACGGGCAGCGAATCCGGATATTATCCATACTGAAAAGTTCATGGAGATGGCGTTTATTAATGGCATTCTCAAATCACCGACAATTCCTCCGCAAGACCCCTGGCTTTCCGGTTACTCGATTTCCTATTACTATTTTGGTTACCTCCTATCAGCCCTGTTGATCCGCGTTAGTGGGGTAGTTTCCTCGGTTGGGTATAACCTGGTTTCGGCCTCCTGGTTTGGGCTCACCGCTGTGGGTGCCTATGGAGTTGCCTGGGATTTATTGGCGAAGAAAAATGAGGAACCTGAAACCTCTAAACCGGTATCAAATCGCATTTATTCACTTGCTTTGCTTGCCCCCCTGATGATCCTGATCGTTTCCAACTGGTTCGGACTACTCGACATCCTGCATGCGAGGGGTTTGGTGAGTTCCTCTTTCTGGCAGAGCCTGCAAATCCCAGCCCTCACCAGCGGACCGTTTAGCCTGAATTGGTTCCCGAATCGGGGTGGTTGGTCATGGTGGCAAGGAAGTCGGGTTGTGCAGGACTTTCGCCTGAATGGTTCAATGATTGAGATCATTGACGAATTCCCCTTCTTTACCTACCTGCTGGCGGATATTCACCCCCATCTATTAGGAATGCCTTTCGTACTTTTGGCAATAGCCCAGGCCTGGAATGCTTTCTTAGGCGGATGGAAAGGTGCCCTTACCGTTTTTAAACGAACCCTACCGATCAATTGGCAAAATGCGCTCATGGCGGTGCTTACATTCGGCGGCATTGCGTTTTTGAACACCTGGGATTTCCCGTTCTATTTGTTACTCATTACAGTTGCCTTTGTATGGCGACAAGCCAGTATGGAAGGCTGGAAGGCTGGGCGGATCAGAGATATCGTTGTTTTCTGCCTCGTAGGCGGCTTTTTGAGCATCCTGGCTTACCTCCCGTTTTATCTCAGCTTTTCATCACAGGCGGGTGGGTTACTACCAAGCCTGGCGTTCTTTACCCGGGGAAGTTACCTGTGGATCATGTTTGGGCCTCTGTTGATACCTATCTCTGTCTGGTTGATCTACCAGCAGGTCCAGGCAAGGAAGATCCCTTCCTGGCAAGCAATTGTTTTGACTGTCTCGCTTTTCGGTCTGCTCTTTTTGGCAGGTGGAGTGTTGGGTTGGCTCGGAGGAAGATTTGAATCCCTGTCACCGCTTTTGAACGGGTTGCAGGGTGCAACTGGCAACCAGCAACTACTGCTGGGTTCACTGATCGAGCGGTTGAAGCATCCTGGCACATTTATTACAATGTTCCTCCTGGTATTATTGGCAGTTGATTACTTCGTGCTCAAGATCAAAGGAGACAATGGCTCTTTGACTATAGGAGAGACTGAAGAGAATCGGCCGAAGTTTAAGATCGAGACAAATGGCTTCGTATTGATGCTGGTGTTATTGGGTGCTTTGCTTGTGATCGTGCCTGAATTTGTATACCTACGGGATCAATTTGGCACCCGAATGAATACCATCTTCAAGTTTTACTTCCAGGCTTGGATTTTGTGGTCGTTGGCAGGAGCCTATATCATTGCCAAACTTCTGGAAAAAGCGAGGCTGGCTAATCGATTGTTTAGTCTGGTCATTGTCAGTCTCGGACTGCTAGCATTTGGCTTTTCTCTCACCCAGCGTAGTGAAACGCTGCAGCCTGCTTTTGGCGGTAACAGACTTGATTGGCTTGTTTTGCTGATTCCTATTTTGTTCCTGGTCTGGATCGCTTTCAACCTGATCAAGAAAAAGAGAACCGCTGCTTTAGGCGTACTTTGCCTGGCAGGATTGGCGGTTGGATTGATCTATCCGACAATCGAATTATGGAACAAAGCTGAAGGGTTTCAACCCGGTGATGGCTATTCACTCAATGGTAAACAAGATTTCTACAAGTCTTCTCCTGATGAGATGGCAGCAGCTGAATGGCTGGCTAAAGCCCCCAATGGCGTGATGGCGGAAGCTGTCTCGGATACAGGCGGAAGTTATTCCACCTACAATATCATCTCAACCTTCTCAGGAATGCAGACCATTTTAGGTTGGATTGGGCACGAAGCTCAGTGGCGTGGTGGGTACGAGGAGATCGGCTCCAGGCAGTCAGATCTGCGTACCCTCTACAGCACCGCAGACTGGAGCCAGGCTGAAAGCCTGATCGACCTGTATAATATACGATATATTGTGGTCGGCACCTTGGAACGCCAAACCTATCAACTTGACGAGACGAAATTTGAAGAAAATATGAACAAGGTTTTCGACACTGCCACAGTGGATATTTTTGAGGTTAGAAATCCATGAACTACACAACGGTCAACAGCGAAATTGTGAAGAGGAAAGCATCAGAATCTGCTTTCACCTGGTTCCTGTTAGCTTTTGCATTGGGTCTGACCTTGAGGTTAGTGACACTTGATAGCATGGTCTATACCCAAAACGAACTGGTTTTGGTCAACCAAGCCTTGCAGGTATTACAAAAGATACCAGCGGCAACCAGCACCGTACCTGTATATACTGGTCTGACAGGATGGCTGTTTTTCCTCTTTGGTGCTGGCAACTTCCTAGCGCGGCTGCTACCTGCTCTGGCTGGAGCATCCTTGGTTTTGCTGCCCTGGGCATGGAAGGATCACCTCGGTCAGAAGGCAGCTTTAATTTTAAGTTTCGCCTTGGCATTTGAACCAACTTTTCTAGTGTTTTCCCGTGCCATACACGGAGGAATTTTTGCGATCGCCGGCTTATTATGGGCATTCACCTTTCTGAAGCAAAACAAAGCACCCCTGGCAGGATTCGCCCTGGCTGTGGCCCTATTAAGCGGGGCAGCTTTTTGGAGTTTCCTGCTGATCATTGGGTTGAGCTGGCTGGCAGCTCATATGATCCAACCAGACCTGGCAAAACAGGTCTTTGTCTTCAGACTTGCAGATCGTAATCAGGCATGGTTTTCCTTTGGGGTTACCTTCTTCGCAAGCAGCATTTTGATCTTAACCAGCTTGCTCCTAAATCCTTCAGGTTTGGGCGGAGTGGCAAGCGGATTGATCGCTTTTGCGCAGAATTTTGTGCTTCCCTTTGAAAAACCTATCTATCACTCGATTTATCTATTACTTGCGCATAGCATTCTACCGTTGATACTCTTTTTGGTTGGTTATTCTCGAACTCAGGCAAAAGAAAGTGATGGTTGGTACAAGATTGCCGGTGTATCTGTCATTATTTCGTTGATCATCAGCCTGGTAATTTCCAGAGAAACTTTTGAACTGTTGCTATGGCCTGTATTCGTTTTGTGGCTGGGTGGAGCGGTTTGGTTGGGGCAATGGCAACTAAAATTGCAGGGCTCCTGGTTGTCAACAAACTTATTAAGAGGATTTGTTCTGGCGATTTTGACTTACTTGATGGTGAATATTGGTCGAATTGCAGAACAGCCACTCGGATCCCCTCAATTCTGGAGCATCCTTTTAATGATTGCCGGGGGAATAATTTTGCTTATTTCTGCCTGGTGGTTGGTAAAATTCGGATGGTCCAATGGCGGCGGTAACAAAAATATTTTGCTTGCTCTTCTTAGTTTCTTAGCTATCGTGAGCATCGGAAATAGCACCCGCAGCTTGATCAAAACCCAAGAACTCCGTTCCCTTGAATTCCTGGACAATTCCTTGTTCCTGCCCAATAATGATATCGGGCGTGTTTTAGATGACTTCGCACTCACAGGCAAGACTTTGCCTCAATTAGGTGGATATGAGCTTGTGGATTTGCCCTCTGAATATTCATGGTATTTTCGGAGTTTCTTAATTGAGCGAAACCAACCCAACACGAGAGTGATTCTAACTCGAACAAGCAATATGCCTGAACGAGATGAAGAATTTAGAGGAAGCAATGTCGTTTTGGAGAGATCGATTGACTGGCGAAAAGAACCGCTGAGCACTTATTTGCAGGCCTTGGCAGGTAATATACTTGCTTTTACAGATCAAAAAGGGGTGATGTGGATCCAGACAAATTTATTTACAGGAGCAACCAATTAACATGTGTGATCAAAAATACCAAAACCCTCCAGAAATCATTGCGATCGATGGACCAGCTGCTTCAGGCAAATCGACTATCGGCAACCTGATCGCCAACAAACTCGGATACATCAGTCTCGATACTGGAATTATGTATCGGGCAGTCGCATTCAAAGCGGTGGAACAAGGTGTGGATGTATATGATGACGAAGATATCAGTGACTTGGCAGAGAAAATTTCTATTGATATCCGACCTTCACATGGTAATGATGACCGACAATTCGACGTAATTATTGATGGAATTGATCGCTCCTGGGATATTCGCACACCAGAGGTCAACCAGGTTGTTTCGGAAGTCTCAGTTTTTCCAAGAGTGCGAAACGCGATGACCCAACTTCAGCGGGAAATAGCAAAAAACGGCAAGATAGTGATGATCGGGCGCGATATTGGCACAGTGGTTTTACCCCATGCTGATATGAAGATTTATTTGGAAGCCAGTGTTGAAGTCCGTGCTCAACGCAGATATATCGAGGAACTTTCAAGGGGCAAAAAGGTCTGCCTTGATGAAATTGCGGATTCCCTGAGGCATCGGGATGAAATAGACTCAGGCAGGGCAGTGGCTCCGCTACGCCCGGCAGAGGATGCGATTGTGATCAATACAGATGATATGACTGTCTTTGAGGTAGTTGAATTCATTTTGGGATTAATTACTAAAAAATAACAACACTTAATTTCTCTCACAGACAGAGAACCGATTGTCATACAGATTTTCCAAAAAGGCAATTCAGATTCAGCAGAAGAAACACAGCAAAACGGATCGCAGTTTTTGTTGAGCAAGTTAATCCCTTGAATATCCAAACGGATATTGACTGAGGATTATGTATTCCTGCCTATTAATCTACGCTCAAAGATAGAGCAGTACCACACCGACCACTGTCACCATTGAGCCGAGAACCTCAAACCACTTTATTTTTTCCTTGAACGCCAGCCAGTTAACCGGTATGACCAGGACAGGCATGATCGACATGATCGCCGCAGCAACTGCTGCCGGCGCATTTTGAATAGCCAACAACGAAAACCCAACCCCCAGCACCGGGCCAAAAAAAGCCCCCGTTGCAGTCATCCGGGCAGCTTTCCCATCTCTGAGTAGTACATGCAGCTTATGCCAATGATTGCCGATGAGAAAGAACAGTATAAAGCCAGCGATCGAAGCAATGATACGTATTTGGGTGGCAGCAAAGGGGTAATAGTCCCCCATGCCCTGTTTACTCAAAATCAGACCAAAGGATTGACCGACCGCTCCCATTAGTCCGCAAAAGAGACCATATGAATTCACTCGTAATTTCAGTTTATTCTTTTCCCCACGAGTCAAGATCACTACAGCTATGCCAGTCAGGGTAAGGGCGATTCCTAATATCGCCAAAGGTTTCAGAACCTCGCCGAAGATAAAGAAACTCAGTACACCGGTAAGGACTGGTGAAAGGCTCATCAGCAGAAGTGTAATTCGCGTGCCATTGCGCACATAGGCTTCGAATAGGAAAATATCACCGATCACGAATCCAACCACACCGGAAAGTGACAGCCACAACCAGGCAGAAGGTGGAGCATCGGTCGCAAAGGGATTTCCGCGGAGAATCCAGAGGACGATGCTTATTATGCCCAGGGCGAAGATCATACGCAAAAAGCTGACCGCCAGCGAAGAAGTTCGCTTGCTGGCACGTTCAAAAAATGTACCGGAGATGACCCAGAAAAAGGCAGTTAGCAGTGCAGAAAATTCACCGATATGGGATAGATTCATGGTAGATTCCTCAAAGGCGAAATCTTATCACGAATGCTGACTTGGTGGGGCAGGTTAAGGTGATAATTTGTCTACACCCACAAAATTCCTTACTTACAACATGACCTCAGTGAAGATTGGTTCAAGCAACTGTTCTATGATTTAGTTCGAATTCACAGGTCGCTCATGCTATAATTCCATATCATGACTCATGATCTCCAGAAGGCACTTTCAATCTTTTTTTCAGCGAGCTTTAGTGCACAAACTGCACAAGCTTTTCGACCCACATCCCTGATTTTTCCTATCCTGTTCCAGGCTGTAATGGTTTTTGTTTGCATGAAGCACGTCGATTTTGCACATCAAAAGAATATTTTCAAAAATCGCTGGCTCTATATCCTGGCTTTGCTGGTCCTGCCCTTTCTTTTTGCAGTCGTACGACCGTTTGATGGCCAGGTATTAGGATTCAATGGCGAATATTACAGCCCGATCGTACCGTTGTTGAGCCTTGTGCCGGTCATAATTGCTGTTGGAACCGTTGGTCCATTGCCTGCCATTATCCTTGGTCTTCTCACAGGCGTTGGGCAAATGCTTATCCTCGGACAAGATTTGTCAGTTGTACTTTTTTATTCGGGAATGGGGCTGTTTTTCGCTGTTCAGCTTAACTTATCACCGGAAGATACAACTGACTGGCGCATCGTTTTCAACAAAACTTTTGAAATTGGGATGCTTAGTTTACCTTTCTGGATGCTTTGGCAATTTAACCTTGGATTTGTGCATGGGTTGCGAGATGCGATCGCCCTCCTCAGCCAGTCGATATTTTTATGGGTCACACATCTGCCCGAATTAATCGTCTCAGTTTTCGCTCTCTACTTTTTTATCCATTTCCTCAAGGACGATTGGAAACCGAAATATTATCTCAAGGATCAGGGGATCGGCGGGGTCTTCAGTGTAGTTCTTGAACAGATCGAACAGATGAGCAAAGGTAATTTCGACCAACCGACCCGGGTTCAAACCCGCACAACTGGAGAAAAAGCGCTTCTGGACGGGATCGAAAACTTGCGTCAAAGCTTTAAAGTCCGCAGCGATACCCAGGCACGTCTCCTCTCTGTTGACCCGACACACTACTCGCGTGAAGGGTATGACCTGGTCATGTCCTCGATATTACGGGCAGCACTGACAGGGGACGCCAGTTCAGCTCGGATTGTCTTGATTGAATCTTCACCTATAAGTCGCAAGCCTGAGATGAGGTTGCGTACAGGTCAGGGCGAACAAACCCGGAATTATGCCTACCTCGATCCGATGATTTTGGAAAAAATCGCCGACCAGGAACAATTGGTTCTGAGTAACATCAAAGTTGACCAATATTTTGGGCTGACTCCCGGTACGCCTTACCCACAGGCTTTGATTGCATTAAAAATTGATGGAGGAACCCAATCGCAGGGAATTCTCTGGGTTGGATTTGAGCAAAATCACTGGATCAGCAATCAAGAGTTGGAACTTTATAAGGAACTTGCCTATCGCGCTTCTGCCACCTTGAAAACAAAGGAACAGATTCTAAAGGTGCAGACTGAAAAAAGCTGGTTGAACGAACTACTTAATGCGATTCCGGATCCGATCATAGTGGTTGATCCGAAAGGAACTGTTTTGTACCAAAACCTTGCCAGTAACGACCTGGTTGCTGATTCTCTTGGTTTGACGAAGGACGGACCAAAAGGTCAGCAGATCATCCAATCCCGCCTTGCGGAACTGACTCAAAGCAGTAGGGCTGACAAGGGGAGGAATAAAACGATCACCCTGGCAAACCAAAAGGAATATGGGGTGGATGTATATCCTGTCAAATTAGAAGGCAGGGACACAGGCACAATCATATACCTGAAAGATTATCACTGGATCAACCAGGCAAATAAAGAGAAAAATGAGTTCGTCAGCAACATCAGCCATGACCTTCGGTCGCCTTTAAAGCTTATGAAGGGTTATACCAGCCTGATCAAGCACATCGGTAATCTGAGTGATCAGCAGGAGGTGCTGGTCAATCGGCTTGAAGCCGGCATCGAAGACATGAAGCGCCTGGTAAGCAAAGTATTGGATATGGAAAGGTTGGATACGGATATCGGCTTGATGTATACGACCTTTGATATGAAGGAAATGATCCTCGAGACAATTGCCATGTTGAATGCCCAGGCACAGCAAAACAGAATCTCTGTGAATACCGATCTGGGAACGATCAATACGCCTTATATTTCCGCAGACCGTATTCTGCTTCAACAGGCTATCTACAATTTGCTCGAAAATGCCATCAAATTCAGCCCAAGAGGAGAGACGGTTTTGATCAAGGCGGAAAAAGATGCCTGCTGGATGCATGTGACTGTGCAGGATCATGGAAAGGGCATAGCGCCGCTGGATCAGTCGCGTATTTTTGATCGCTTCTTCTATATGGATGATGAACCCAATTTCGATAACCGTGGTCAGGGGTTAGGTCTGGCGATCGTGAAATCGATTGCCGAGAAGCACGGTGGTAGCATCAGTGTGGCGAGTAAGCTGGGGACTGGAAGTTCGTTTTACCTTGATATCCCCCTCCATCGACTTGAAGGAATGAATAAATCATCGTAGACTATACTGAAGATCAGAACGTGGTCGGGCGGGTTTTGGAGCCCGGTTTAAATATTGTCCTGGATGTTGACCCATAAAGGAGAATCTGAGGAAATTGTGACCGACTCGACCAAATTTTACTTGACAGAAGACAGAGATTAACCTTATAATGTCAGTTTGCGTGAATATACGATACAAACGAAAACGCACTGGAGAGACAGGTTCCAGCGGGTTTTTCGTGTCTTAAATTGTCCTCACCGAATTGGAGGTATGAGTGGAAACAAAAGAAATGAAGGCACTGCGAATTAACCTTGCTTCACCGGAAGTGATTCGAAGTTGGTCATATGGTGAAGTTCTCAAACCTGAGACAATCAACTACCGACGTTTGCGCCCTGAAAAAGATGGTTTGTTTGATGAAGCAATCTTCGGACCTACCCGCGACTGGCAATGTTATTGTGGAAAGTATAAGAACCCCCGCTACAAAGGAATTATCTGCGATAAATGCGGCGTAGAAGTCACAAAATCGTCTGTCCGTCGAGAACGGATGGGTCATATCGACCTGGCTGCACCGGTAGCTCATATTTGGTACACTCGCCGAATCCCATCTTACCTTGGTTTGTTGCTTGATATTTCCCGAAAAAATCTTGATCGCGTGCTTTATTTCGCCCAATACATCGTCACTTATGTTGATGAAGATGCTCGTCAAAAGGCACTTAATCGTCTGAAGGATGAGATGAGTGTTTCAGAACGCGAACTTGGCGAACAATTGAATGAAAAGATCGTTGAGACAAAAAAGCAGCGTGACGCTCAACTGAAACGTCTTGACGCTGAGATCGCCAACATTGAGAGCGAATATGATGAGAAGGTCTCCAGTCTGTTTGAACCAGTGATTTCGGCCGGTCAGGACCTGGAGCGTGAACTGAACGATAAAACCGGCAAGACCATTCGAAAAGCAATCGTTTTTGAAGTCGAAGGCGTCAGGCAAACCATCGTAGAGCCTGGTCAGGAAGTTACAGCCAAGCACGTTGCTGATGTCCAGGATCTGGTCCGCGAACGTATGGACATGCTCGAGAAAGATCTCAAGGCTGAACGAAGCGAAAGACTGGAAAAAATTGCGATGAAACGCGAAGAAATCAAAGCCGAAGCTGAATTGGCTATGGAAGGTCTTCGCAACCAATTGGATGACGAAAAAGACGTCACCAATTCAGAAAACGCCAGGAAACGTGATGAACTCGCTGAACTTGAGCCTTTTACCTTTATAAGCGAATCGCGCTATCGTGAACTTAAATCGCGGTGGGGCAATGTATTTAAGGCAGACATGGGCGCTGAGGCGTTCTATGATATTCTGCGCCGCCTGGACCTGGATGCACTCTCTGAAGAACTCTGGACTGAAGCCCGTACGACCAAGAGCAAACAAAAACGAAAGAAAGCTACTAGCCGGTTGAAGGTGGTTGAGGCATTCCGCCGTTCAACCAACCGACCAGAATGGATGGTCCTGACAGCATTACCCGTAATCCCCCCTGATCTGCGACCAATGGTTCAATTGGATGGTGGACGTTTTGCAACTTCCGACCTGAATGATCTTTACCGTCGTGTCATCAACCGCAATAACCGTCTCAAGAGGCTGTTGGAATTAGGCGCTCCGGATGTTATCGTCCGTAATGAAAAGCGTATGCTCCAGGAGGCTGTAGATTCGCTGATCGATAACTCACAACGAGGACGCATGCTCTCCCGACGTGGCCGCCGCGAACTGCGCTCCCTTTCCGATATGCTCAAGGGCAAGAAAGGCCGCTTCCGCCGTAACCTGTTGGGTAAGCGCGTAGACTACTCTGGTCGATCCGTTATCGTCGTTGGTCCGCACCTCAAGTTGTACCAATGCGGTCTGCCCAAGACAATGGCTCTGGAACTCTTCCGACCTTTTGTGATTGCCGGTCTCGAATCTCATGGTTACACCAGCAACATCAAAGGCGCGAAGAAATACATCGAACGCAACCGTCCTGAAGTTTGGGAAGTGCTGGAAGAAGTCATTAAAGACCGCCCTGTTCTGTTGAACCGAGCTCCAACCCTTCACCGTCTGGGTATCCAGGCTTTCGAGCCGATTTTGGTTGAAGGTAGTGCTATTCAGCTTCACCCGCTCGTGACCACCGCTTTCAACGCTGACTTTGATGGTGACCAGATGGCCGTCCATGTGCCTCTGTCTGATAAGGCTGTTGCTGAAGCACGCGAATTGATGCTCGCAAGCAAAAACCTGCTCAAACCTGCCAGTGGTGAACCTGTCATCTCCCCAGGAAAGGACATGGTATTGGGTGTTTATTACCTTACTATGGAACCTACCGAACCCAAGAATGACAATGTGCGCATTTTCGGTTCAATCAACGAGGTTATTTTGGCCTACCAGCTTCAGCAGGTCAAGATTCATACCCGTATTAAACTCCGCGTCAACACGTGGTATTCTGACAACGGTGACCGACTGCCAAGTGCTGAGACGAGGATCATTGATACAACAGTAGGCAGAGCGATTTTTAACGACATTCTTTCTGATACGATGAAATTCATTAATATGACCCTTGATAAGGGTGGTGTTCGTGACTTGATCAGCGAGATTTATGATCGTGAAGGTTTGGATGAAACCACCCGGATCGCTGATAGTGTGAAGGATATTGGCTTCCGCTATGCTACTCAATCTGGCTCCACCCTGGCTGTTTCTGATATCACCGTTCCTCCTGAGAAAAAAGAGTACATCGACGAGGCACTGGTAGCTGTTGAAGAAATTCAGCGAGCTTACAATCGTGGTCTGACCTCAGAAGCAGAACAAAATAAAAACATCATTGATGTCTGGCAGGCAACCACCGAAAAAGTTGGTAAGGCTGTGAAGAAGCACCTGGACCCGGATGGCAACCTTTCGACGATGGCACTCTCTGGTGCGACCAAGGGCGGTTTTAGCCCTATCTCCCAGATGGCTGGTATGCGCGGTTTGGTTGCTGACCCTTCAGGTCGTGTTATCCCAATGCCTATCCGTTCCAACTTCCGTGAAGGTCTGTCAGCATTGGAATACTTCATCTCCACCCATGGTACCCGTAAGGGTTTGGCAGATACAGCTTTGCGTACTGCAGAAGCCGGCTACCTGACCCGCCGCCTGGTGGATGTTGCCCAGGACATCATTATCAATAATGAAGACTGTGGTACTAAAGAAGGTATTTGGATCAATAGTGCTGATGACATCGCCGGTCAGCCGTTTGGCGACCGTTTGCTCGGGCGTCTCCTGGCTCTGCGCCTGGTGCACCCTGAGACAGGTGAGATCATTGCTGAAAGAAACGAACTGATCAATAAGGAATTGGTTGGCAAGATCATTGATGCAAAAATTACATCAGTCTATGTGCGCTCACCTCTGACCTGTGAACTGGTTCATGGTATTTGTGCTCGCTGTTATGGCACCGACCTCGGTCGTGGCGAAATGGTTAAATTGGGTTCAGCAGTTGGTATTGTTGCCGCCCAGTCAATTGGTGAACCGGGTACTCAGCTGACTCTGCGAACCTTCCATACCGGTGGTGTTGCCGCCGGAAGTGACATTACCACTGGTCTGCCCAGGGTTGAAGAATTATTTGAAGCGCGACGCATGCCCAAGGATGAAGCTGTTATCGCTGAGATCGCAGGTGTAGCTTCAATAGTTCAGTCAGAACGCAACCCAGATCAGCGATCGGTGCGCATTGAAAATACAACCATGATTTCTGATGACTACGATATCCCGGCAGATTGGGAAATCAAGGTTAAGGAAGAAGACAAAATCGAAAAGAACGATGTGATTGCGACGCACGATGAGGCAACCATTGTTGCCAGCAATGCTGGTCGCGTTCGCTACGAAGGCCGCCGCGTGATCGTTTCTTACGAGGATACCCAAGTGGAGGAGTACGAAATCCCAACCACTGCGCGCTTGATCACAAAAGATGGCGAGAGGGTAGAAGCCGGTCAACCATTAACCGAAGGTTCACTGAATCCGCATACCATTCTGAAGATCAAGGGTCGTGAAGCGACCGAAACTTACTTGCTCAAGGAAATCCAGCAGGTTTACCGAACCCAGGGTCAAAACATCAATGACAAGCACTTTGAAGTGATCATCCGCAAGATGCTCAACAAAGTCCAGATCACCAGACCCGGCGATACCAAATTTCTACCCCAGGACCTGGTGGATCGGCTCGAGATCCGCGCGGAAAATGAAGAATTGCTTGCCAAGGGTCTGCGTCCGGCTCGTTATGCTGAGATCCTCTTAGGTGTCTCAAAAGCTTCTTTGAGTACAGATTCCTTCCTGTCTGCATCATCTTTCCAGCACACCATCAAAGTGTTGGCAGGGGCTGCGATTGAATCGAAAGTTGACCCGCTGTACGGCTTAAAAGAGAACGTGATCATCGGTAAGCTGATCCCGGCAGGAACTGGTTTCCAGCCAGGTCGCTTTGATCAGGCTGAAGAGGAAGTAGTCCCCGGTAAGCCAGATATTGAAACCGAACAGCTCCAGATCTTCCCAGAGGAAGATTCCGAATCATTCGATGAGGACGAGGACGAACATCTCTATGATGAGAACGATTTTGACAGCCTTGATGAGCTGGAAGCTTCACTCGACTCCGATGAGGAAGAAGATGTTGAACCTGAGGTTCTCGAAGACGAGGACGAATTCGTTGATGAAGAAGAAGACTTTGATATTGAGTTGGATGACGACGAAGACGAAGACTCGTTCGATGACGATGATGAAGAATAATTTATAGTTCAACTAAATTAACAAACACCCGGAGACTCAAAATCCCGGGTGTTTGTGCTATAGTTAAGGGTTGTTAGTACCCGAATGAAAAATTTGAACATGAGTATTAGTTATGATCTCGACCAACGTCAATAAAGTAAATATTAACGCTGAAATGCAACAATCCTACCTGGATTATGCCATGAGCGTCATCGTCTCACGTGCGCTGCCAGATGCGCGCGATGGTTTGAAACCAGTTCAACGCAGGATCCTGTATGCCATGTATGACATGGGCATCCGTGACGATACTCCCCATAAGAAATCAGCCAGAATTGTCGGTGAAGTGCTTGGTAAGTACCACCCTCATGGCGATACTGCTGTATATGAAGCCATGGCGCGTATGGCGCAGGATTTCTCGGAAAGATACCTCCTGGTCGATGGGCAGGGCAACTTTGGAAGTATTGATGGCGACCCTCCGGCTGCCATGCGTTATACCGAAGCCAGGCTCTCCCCAATTTCAATTGAACTGCTCCGCCAACTCGACATGGAAACTGTCGATTTCTCTGACAATTTCGATGGAACACTCAAGGAACCTTCGGTTTTGCCTTCAGCTATTCCCAATATGCTGGTTAACGGCGCATCCGGTATTGCTGTTGGCATGGCAACCAATATTCCACCGCATAATCTGGGTGAGGTAATTGATGCCCTGGTGATGATGTTGGAGAACTGGGATCGTATCGAGGACATCACCGTTGATGACCTGATGGTGCATATCAAGGGTCCCGATTTCCCTACCGGCGGCATGATCTTGCAGGACGACAGTTCCGAACCACTTTCGCAAATTTATGGTTCCGGTCATGGAACTGTCAAAATGAGGGCACAAACCAGGCTGGAAGAAATGTCACGGGGCAGAATGCGCATTATCGTGACGGAACTGCCATTTATGGTCAATAAATCCTCTCTGATCGAAAAAATCGCCAGCCTTATCCGCGAAGGAGGGCTGGAAGGGATCACCGACCTGCGTGATGAATCTGACCGGCAGGGCATGCGTATTGTTTTCGACCTGACCAAAAATGCCGAGTACGAAACCATTCTGACCACTCTTTACAAACGCACACAGATGGAGAGCACCTTCGGCATCAATATCCTGGCATTGGTGGATGGAAGTCCCCATCGCCTGTCGTTGAAACAAGCGTTGCGTGTTTTCGTCGAGCACCGTATCGAAGTTATCCGTCGCAGAAGCGAGTATTTGCTGCGAAAGAATGAAGAACGGTTGCACATCCTCGAAGCGCTGCGCATAGCCATTCAAAATATCGATGATATCATTCGACTTATCAAGAAATCCCAGTCAGTGGATGATGCCCGACAAGGTTTGATGACCAAATATGGTCTGGATGAGATCCAGGCAAATGCGATCCTCGAAATGCCCCTGCGCCGCCTGGCTTCTTTGGAGCGTAAGAAAATTGAAGACGAATTCAAGGAAGTCAGCAAAACGATTGCCGACCTGAAAGCGCTCCTAAAATCACAGGTAAAGATGCGCCAGGTTGTGATCAAAGAACTGCGGGAGGTCAAAGAAAAGTACAATGACAACCGTAGAACGCAGATTTACACATTGGGTGAAGGCGAAAAGGCTTCGGATTTTCTTACTGTCACCGATGTGATGCCGCTTGAGCATTATTGGATTGAAATTTCTGAGGACGGACTGGTATCACGCACAGAAAATGATAAGTCCAATCGGCTGGGTGGTGAAAATGCGCCCTGGAACATGATAAGGACCAATTCACACCAGACAATTTTTCTGGTGACGACTGAAGGCCGTTGTGCAGCGATTGCATCGTTGTCAATCCCGGTCCAGCGTGAAGGAAACAACGCGATTCCAGTACACAAAGTGGCGCCATTGCACCCGAATGATATTCTGCAAACGATTTTTACTTTACCCCTTGACACAGAAGATTTGCCAGAAAGATACGCGATCACGATTACCCGTCAGGGTATGATCAAACGTTCAAGCGTCAAGGATCTGCCCGGTGTTTCTGTCAGTGATTTTGTTTTATGCAAGGTCAACGACGAAGATGAATTATTCCAGGTGATGATCAGTGATGGAAACCAGGACATACTCATTGCCACAGCTAGTGGAATGTGTATTCGTTTCAATGAGAACGATGTAAGGGCTATGGGGTTGGTGGCAGCTGGTGTGAATGCGATCAAACTCAAGGAAGGCGATACTATAGTAGGCGCGGCTTTGGTCTCCGATAAGGATGAGGTGGCGCTGCTTTCCCGCCTGGGTTTGGCAAAACGAACTCCTGCCAGTGAATTCCCGGTACAGGGGAGGTATGGTCAGGGTGTGATCGGCTGGAAGTTGAGTGATGAAGATCAAATCGCTGCCATGCTGGTTGGAAAACTGACTGATAAAGGGATCAGCCATTTCCGCAAATCTGCCAGTAAGGTCTTTACGATCACGAATGCTGTCACCCGTAAACGGGCTGCCAATGGGCAGAGCATGTATTCGTTAAAGCCTGGAGATGAAGTGATCGGCTTTACCACCATCACAGATTACAGTGACTATTGGGGTGAAGAAAAGTAAGCTAAATTCACGACAAGATTCCCATTTATTACGATTTTCAGATTTTTTTAAGGGAGACCTCTGTGGTCCCCCTTTGCTTTTAGATAGTCTAGGTTGCTAATAAGGTACTGGGCAGATGATGTGTAATAGTCGTTCTAAGCTTGGAGATTTCCTTCCAGCCCCAATTCATTTGCTATAGTGCGCATGGCCTGAATAATATTTTCGATGTGTTTCCAAAGTTCAACCCCAAATTCCTCAGCAGCCGCAGCGATAACTGTTCGATCGGCTCCAGCGGCAAAGGACCGGTCTTTCCATTTGTTCTTGACCGATTTTGGAGTGAGATCAAAAAGCGATCTGGACGGACGCACAAGGGCAACTGCTGTGATCAAACCTGTTACCTCGTCACAGGCATACAATCCTTTTGCGAGCAAAGTCCTTCGCGGAATACCAGTTGCGTCAGAGTGACCAGCTATGGCTTCAATGATCTCTTCCGAAACGCCTTTATCTCGTAATAATTGCAGTCCCAGTAGTGGGTGTTGTTCAGAGATTGGGTGGATCTCCCAGTCGTAATCGTGGAGAAGTCCGGTGACGGCCCAATCTTCTTCATCTTGCTCAAGCATTTTGGCATAAAAGCGCATTGCTGCCTCAACACTCAACATGTGCCTGACCAGGCTTTCGTTGCTGACTTTTTCTCTGACCAATTGCAGGGCTTGTTCTCGATTCATAACATTATCCTCACTTATTATGGAAAAATCGGTTCCATATCTCCCAGAACCGGTAAAGGTTTCAATACATATACATCCAGCCAGGCAATCGCCGTGGCGAAAACCTCCCGAACATTCCAAAACAGATAGCGGGAGCGGATATAACCCGATTGTTCGACAGGTACACCGACTGCATCCAACTCAGAATTCTCACACAAGAAGAGAGCCCGGGGCAAATGGTACGCCTGTGTTACTACGATAACCTCATCCAGACCAAAAATGTGATGCGCACGATAACAACTGTCATACGTGCGGCGACCAGCATAATCCAAAACAAGATCCTCTTCGGGAACACCTTGTTCCAGGGCGTAGATCTGCATGGCGCCAGGCTCGTTATAGGTGATCTCGGTATTGTCCCCTGTAAGCAGAAGTTTCTGCACTTTCCCCTGCCGGTATAGCGTTATAGCTGCATCCAGTCTGTCTTTGAGTGGTGCTGATGGTCCGCCTGATGCGTTCAACCCGGCACCCGGAACCAAAACAACCGGTTTGGAGGGAACAGTCTGCAGCGAGTAGGTTGCGTCTTTGGTAGTAAGCAACATAGTCACTCGCAGGATACCTATGACGAAGAAGGCAGCGCAAATCAGAATGATGAAAATTCGCAGAGTCTTTTTCATAGATCAGGGGCTATCTTGCCAGGTCGGCTAATCGAACATCTGTGGTGATGAGTAGGTCCCGCAGCGCCTGGTAACTGGTGTCGTGTAAGGGTTCCAATTGAGCAACTTCATAATTCAGCATCTGGCTCAACAGACTTTTGCCAAGTTCCTCCCGAGAAAAATTCCGTAAAAATTCAGAAATACGATTCTGGAGCGGCAGTTCCATCTGTTTGGAGACGGAAAGGTTCAAATTTGGAATGATTGCTGGAGAGATCCAGAGGATTGGCACCTTATCGATCGCATCTGTAAGATCTCCAATCACTTCAGAAGATGTGCGAGGGTCTGCTGAGAGCGCGTATGTGGCAGTATAAGCACAGATCCCTTTAACATAAAGTGCGCGAATGCTGGAACTGAAACTGAAAGTGAGTACTGGTCGGGTATAGGCAATGTTATTTTGATTGAGAAAACCCAGGGGCACCCAGTAACCTGAGAGGGAATCTTCCTGGGTCAGGCAAGGCCGCAGCCCTGCCAGTTGAGTCAATGCTTGGGCTGCAGTTGCCTGGGAACTGTTCGTTTTTGCGTTATAGAAAATTTCATATTCAGCGTCTTTATGCCCCAGAAACTGCACACCGTAGGCAGTGACGCCCAGGTGATTGGTCACCAATAATGCGCTGACGAGGTTTTTTTGAGAGGCGAGCAGGTATTCCGGTGCGGTCAGCCATGCCATGTCGACTTCCCCTCGTTGCAAGGCAAGCTCGAGATCAACGTAATTGCCAAAGGCTTGTGATGTGAAATTCAAAGAAAGCCCTTCAGAAAGGTGGAGCAGGACACTCTGAATCGCTTCAGCCTGACCAGGGACATTTTCCTGAATAATTATTCCAATCGTGATCGGGTTTTCCAGCGAGCCCAGGGGTGCTGGAGTGGGTGTGTAAGTTGGCATGGGGGTGGGCGGTTGCAAAGGGGGTGTTTCTGTTTGAAGGTTGAATTCGAGAGTTGGCTGCCCCGACAATGAGCCGCAAGCGCTCAAGAGCATTAACAAAATGGTCATTGCCAGGATAAAACGCATACCAGTCTTTGCCATATGTTGATTTTACCTTATTTGAAAATGAAGGGCTGTCGCAATGAACTCTGAGGCTATGTTAAAATCAATAAAAAATAGCGGAGGTTGCTATGGAAATCAAAATTGAAGCAATCAAAAAACCTGAAGATACCAACTTCATCTTTGGTCAATCCCATTTTATCAAAACCGTTGAAGATATCCACGAGATGCTGATTACATCTGTGCCTGGAATCAAATTCGGACTGGCGTTTTGTGAGGCTTCCGGTCCCAGCCTGGTGCGGTGGACAGGGAATGACGAAGGCCTGATCAATTTGGCGACTGAAAATGCCATGAGAATTGGTGCCGGACACAGCTTTATTCTTTTCCTTGGTGAAGGCTTTTTTCCAGTCAATATCTTGAACAACCTCAAAAATATCCCAGAAGTGGTCAATATTTATTGTGCGACAGCCAACCCAACGGAAGTTGTCCTGGTTGAAACTGACCTGGGCCGTGCAGTATTGGGTGTGGTGGATGGTGGGTCACCTAAAGGAATTGAAACTGAGGAAGATATCGCCATACGGAAAAGCTTTTTACGGAAAATCGGTTATAAGTTCTAAGTTATCTAGACCTTTTATTCTTCGTCTAAAGCCCATTCCTTGAGCAAATCAAGACCGGTTAAGGCTCTGGCGCGATGGCTGATCTTGTTCTTTATTTCTGGACCAAGTTCAGCCATGGTTTTTCCAGTCTCCGGGATCAGAAATATCGGGTCATAACCAAAACCGTCCTTGCCCCTGAGTTCGTCTATGACCTTTCCGTGAACAATGCCATGATTGTTGCCGTTCAGGTCCTTGTTCACCAAGAAAACTGCATGGCAATGGAAGGAAGCCAACCAGGGTTTGGGTTTACCTTCAAGCTTTGAAAGCAGGTAAAGGCAGCGGTCATAATCGGAAGCACCAGATTTTGGCGAATAGCGGTGAGAATGTATGCCAGGTTCCCCACCCAGAAGCTCCACCTCCAACCCCGAGTCATCCGCTAAAACGGGCATTCCACTTGCCTGGTGAAAAGCCATAGCTTTTAGCAGTGAATTCTCGTAATAGGTCTCACCAGACTCAGGTGGGTCCAAACTTAACCCAAGCTCTGCTGGTTTAATCAGTTGAATGGGCAGATGTGTCAGGATCGCCGAAATCTCCTGAAATTTGTGGACGTTATTGCTGGCAACCAATACCTTTTTCATAAACCATCCTTGTTTACTTGGGCTCAAAAAACCCACATGATATAATTACAAAAACTTTAACAATTGTAAATGACCATGGAACAAATAAGACACCCTCTTCGTACAAATGTCGGCTATTTTCTAAATAAGCCGATAGGTTACAGCCGGGAATTTGAGATCGATTTCCCGCATATTTTTATCGAACCTGACTTTCATGCCGATAATCTCAAAGGTACCTATTCCTTTTCCCGCACAAGCGAGGGTCTGCTGCTGCAGGCAGATTTGGAAGCAGATATTAAAGGACAGTGCAGCCGCTGCCTTGAACCAGTGATGGTACATGTGTGCACCAAGTTCGAAGAACTGTATGTTTTCGAAACCCGCATGAAAGAAGAGCTGGACGAAGAAGAAGTACCTAATGACGGCTATATCGAACTGGGCGTGCCATTCCGTGACTACCTGCTGCTGGAAATGCCGATAAATACTCTCTGCCAGCCAGACTGCAAAGGAATCTGCATAGATTGCGGTCAAAACCTGAACGCCGGAACCTGTGAGCATAATCACAGTGTAGACTATTCATAATCCAATTATTTTGAACCTAAAGCATGCCTGGTGATGGTAAAATTTGCCGATGCTTTAATTTGGGAGTAACCATGAACGAGAATATTTTAATTGCTGTTGCCTGGCCTTATGCCAATTCTGATATTCATGTCGGAAATATTACCGGATCTCACCTTTCGGGTGATATCGTTGCACGTTATCAACGACTGAGAGGGAACAAAGTATTGATGGTATCAGGTTCTGACTCTCACGGGACGGCAATCACAATCAAGGCTGACCAAACCGGGCAAACCCCATTGGAGATTTACTCCCATTATCACCCACGTTTCATAGAGCTTTTCCAACGGTTGGGGATCAGTTATGACTTGTTCACTTCGACCCACACAGAGAATCATTTTGATATTGCGCAGAAGGTATTTCTGAGCTTGCTTGAAAATGGATATTTGAAAAAACAGATTACCAAGCAATGGTATAGCCCGACAATGCAGCGCTTTTTGCCTGATCGTTATGTGGAAGGCACCTGCTATATCTGCGGGTTTGAGGGTGCACGCTCTGATCAATGCGAACATTGTGGTAATGAACTTGAGCCAGAGAAACTGATCAATCCCCGCTCCAAGGTGGATGGATCCACCCCAATACTCAAAGAAACCGAGCATTTCTTCCTGGACCTTTCTACGTTGGAACCACAGATCCATGAATTTCTTAAAGAACGGGAAGGCTATTGGCGCCCCAATGTGCTGCGGCAGTCGTTGGGTACTATCCAATCGGTAGGTTTGAAACCCACTTCAATTACCCGCGACCTGGATTGGGGCATTCCTGTGCCATTGGAAGGTTGGGAAGGCAAGCGCCTCTATGTTTGGTTCGAAGCGGTGATTGGATACCTTTCCTCTTCGGTTGAATGGGGAAATCTGAACGGTCACCCCGATATTTGGCGTGAATGGTGGACCAACCAGAAGGCGAAGTCATATTACTTTATTGGAAAAGATAATATCACTTTTCATGCAGTCACCTGGCCGGCAGAACTGCTCGGCATGCGCAATGATTTTGACCGTCGGATGGGCAGCGCTTCACCTAAAACGCTTGTGTTGCCTTATGATGTTCCTGCTAATGAGTTCATGAACCTGGAAGGCAAAAAGATCAGTGGCAGCCACAACTGGGCAATCTGGGGGCTGGATGCTTTGGATCGTTATGACAGCGATGCACTGCGCTATTATCTGACGGTTGCCATGCCCGAAAACCGGGATTCCGATTGGGATTGGGAGGAGTTTTTCCAACGCAACAACAACGAACTAGTGGCGACCTGGGGGAACCTGGTCAATCGGGTAGTGTCGTTCACCTGGAAAAATTATGAGGGCAAAATTCCTAATCCAGGCCAATTACGTGCTTCCGATCTTGAATTGCTGGAAACCATTAAGGCTGGTTTCGATTCGGTTGGTGATCACCTGGAAAAGGTGCAATTGAAGTCAGCTTTGGCGGAAGCAATGCGCCTGGCGACTGAAGTCAACAAGTATCTGGATGTGCATGCACCCTGGTTTGAGATCAAGACTGATCGCGATGAAGCGGCAAAATCATTGTTCACCGCCATCCAGGCGATTGATTGGCTGAAAATATTGTTTTCACCTTTCCTGCCGGATACAAGCGAGCGGTTAAATCAAATTTTAGCTAATGACTATAGCCTGTTTGGAACATCGTTCACCCAGGAAATTACAGATTCGCTTGGAACACACCTGGTATTGGGTCGAAACAGTGACAATTCGTTGGAAAAAGTAGGCTCAGATGCCTGGATTCCGCTGGATTTGGAAGCGGGCAAGCCTTTCAACCAACCCACACCGTTGTTCAAGAAACTCGACCACAGCATGGTTGAAGAAGAACGCTCAAGATTAGGCAAACCGAGCGATTAGGTCAATTGTTGCTCTAGGGGGGGTGTAAAGGATAGCTTCCCTGCCATCCTGCATTATAGGCATAAACAAAAAAGGGAGATCATGGAAGGTCTCCCTTACAGAAAGTCGCTTTGTGAAAGCGGCTCCCCAAAAGATTTGAGCGTGCCGGAGTCCTCACCGTGCACAGGATCTGAACACAGGTCTCCAAAAATCACGCAATCGGCATGGAGGAAGTTGCGACCGTATTTCAAAATCAAGCAAATTTATCAAGATGATAAAACTAATAATTTTAGTAAAAAACACTAAATATCAATTTGGCTCTTCAAGAAAATAGGCTGTTCCATAATCTTGATATCCGATTGACTTGGCCAACGCAATTGAAGCAATGTTGTCAACGTCACATTGCCATTGTGGGCAAATTCCAAGTTCGATCAAATGATGAGTGGCCAATCCAACTGTCCGCTTGCCAAATCCTTTTCCTCGTTCTTCTTTCATCGTGCTTATCCCAGTATGTTGAATTTTTGACTCCAGATAAGGCATATCTGGGGCATCAGAAACCGAAACCAATTTGGAGTTTGAAAAATATCCAGCAAAATATTCTTTTTTCACTTTTTCTGAAAAATACTCAAACAACCAGCCTTCAGGATCCGCCGTTGGATTATTAGCACGAAAAAAGCCTTCAAATAGTGAAAAATCGCTAAGGTTTAATATTCTAGCCTCTCCAAATCGGTCAAGAACTTCCTGGTGAAACATCATGAGGTGATTTTTTTTCAGCGTGAATGTATTGTTTAATTTCGCAATGACTCCATTAATATTGTCATTAATGAGGTCATTAATCAGATCCTGGTATTTTGGCGAAAATGAGACAATGCATAAATCATCCTTTACCAGGAGAAACAATGTGATTTTGCGTCCATATCCCTTTAGTTCAAGATCACGTTCCGTCGTGGGTATGAAATGAATTCCTGGCTTGGCTGTAGAAATGTTCATTCCACAAAAATGGGAATAATATTCTACGGTTGTTTCGAAAATTTCTTCAGATGTCAATGTTTTTGTCATTGACAACTCCATATTTTGGCAGGTGATGCGTGGAAAAAGTTAAAAGCACTATATTGCATTTGTAAATTTATCCAGGTAAAAAGCAAGATTCTGCAGCGATTTTTCCATCACCACCTTAACACGTGAGCGCCAGAGGGCATGGTTACCATCAGTTTCTGAACCGGTTGGGCTTATGACATCACTGACACTTCGCAAGATCAAGCCGGGAACTTGGTTTACCTTCAAAGTCCAGGCAATTGCAGCTGATTCCCAATCGGCCGCTGGTACGCCGAAATCCTCCGTTAAAATTGAAAAGTTCTGGAAATCGATATCCTGGTCAGCGGAGGCGATGGCAGCCCGGCGGGTTGCTGGCGGTAAATCATTCCCAATCCAGGTCGTATCTAATTCAGAACGGTAATAGTCGATCGCCCGATTGCTATCACCCATGCGTTCATAAACATCGTACATGACCGTCCTGGTTACCAGAAGCGTTTCCCCCAAAACTGCATGTCCTTCCAAACCGCCACAGGTTCCCAGATTGATCACCAAATCTGGCTGCCAGTGGTTGATGGTATATTGCGTTGCAGCAGCACTGCGGGTTTTCCCCCAGCCGGAGTGAAAGAAGACTACCTTGTGTTGTCCTATTTTAGTGATGAACCAATCTCCAAGCGGAGATGAAAGAACCTGGACTGGCACGAGAATATCTAGAACTGCCTGCCACTCGGAATTGGCAGAGATCAGAACGACGAAGACAGGTGTCGTGTGAGCGCCCAATTAAACCTGTGGGAGCCGTTTGCCGACGGAAGCGCCGTAAACCAGGAAACGTTCGACTTCGTCGAGCCCGAAAAGGTTGTTTGCCAAATGGTCGTCAAAAGAACCAATGGCACAAACTCCATAGTCGATCGATTCTGCGCATAGGTATAAGTTCTGACAGATGTGCCCGGCATCCATATTGATATAGCGATAGGCACGCGTGCTATAGCGCCAGCTGGTCCTGTAGACCTCAGCGACCCAGAAAAAGGTGACCGCTGAGGTGATGACCTGCTTTTGCTTATAGACACTGTCATAAACTTTCTCAATGCCTTCATCGCTCAATTCGAAAGCTTCGAGTGCATGGCGCTGGGCGATATAGCGATACAATCCCGGTTTAAGTCCTGCGACCCTCTGGATTAACAAGTAGGTTTCAAAGGGGTGGCGCGAGCCAGCCGAGGGCACATAGCGATTGGTCAGATTTCTTTTTTCGTCAATCTCGCGCACACCCTGCGTGAAGGTCAGCAAGTACGATAATTCATCGAGCTGCATTTCGACGCTCATATCATATCGGCGCAGGGAGCGGCGTGTTTTGAGGACACTGATGAGATTATTATCTTGTGGAATAAACCCAGATGCGTCTGGCAAAACAAACAGACCTGGTTCATCTGTCACCTGGTCAAAGTATTGTGGGTAGGATTCTCCCTTTTTTTCAGCCGAAAGTGGTTCGCTCTCATGGTAACTGGCATGGTGCCAGCTGGCGATCAGATCTTCAGTTTCAGCCACATTGGCTCCTAAAATCTGATCATCGACAAGATCATTGCCAGGACAATAATGATCGCCAGGACTGCCATCGCAATCCGATAAACTTGCTGGGATGATTTCTTTGTGTTTCTTGCCATAATTACTCCAATTCCGCCTTAATTGCGTTGGCTTTTTCGACCGAAATGCCTTTAATTTTCGCGATTTCCTCCGCAGGAGCTTCAAGGATACCTTGAATTGAACCAAACCGATTGATCAGTTCTTTTCTGCGGGCTGGTCCGATTCCGGGGATGCTATCCAGCCGGGAAGCCAACCCGATTTTACCACGCTTGTTGCGGTGCGCTGTGATGGCGAAGCGGTGGGCTTCATCCCGAATCCGCTGGATAAGATAATAACCCTGCGAATGATCATCCAGACGCACAGACTCTGATCGATTAGGCAAAAAGAGCTCTTCTTCCTGTTTTGCCAGCCCAACGATTGTGAACCTCCCTGTCAGACGAGTCTCTTCCAGGATTTCGATCGCCTGGCGCAACTGACCTTTCCCGCCATCAACAATCAACAAATCGGGCAGGATGCTAAATGCCAGGTCTGGTTTGTAGCCAGGGGTTTCCTTGGCTTCATTCTCCGAAAAGTAATTGGAGAAACGCCGATTGAGTACCTCGCGCATGGAGGCGAAGTCGTCTGGACCAGATACCGTGCGGATGTTGAACCGACGGTAGAGTTTCTTGTTCGGGATACCCTGCTCAAACACGACCATGCTGCCAACGCTGGATGTACCTTGTGTGTTGGAAATATCGTAGCATTCGATGCGGTTGGGTGGTTCGGACATACCCAGCGCTTGCTGGATCTCGCCGAGTGCGTCCCGCTGGCGGTCTATATCCGCCTTCCAGCGGATTTCCAGAGCTCGAAGGGTTTCAGCAGCGTTCTCAGTAGCCATCTTGACCAGCTCTTTGGACTGCCCGCGCTTGGGCACAGAGATCTGCACTTTCTCACCGCCCCGTTTGGTATTGAGCCATTCATTAATGATCATTGCTTCTTCAACTTCCTGAGGCAACATGACCTTGTTAGGAACGTAGGCTGCCTGGGAGTAATACTGCTTGATGAATTCCTCCAAAATCTCCTTGTTTTCCTCTTCTTCTGTGCCTTCGAGGATAAAGTATTCGCGGCCGATCAGTTTACCAGAACGGATGAAGAAAATTTGTACACAGGCTTCACCGTTGTTGCGTGCCATGGCGATCACATCTGAATCTTTACGATCATTTGAAATGATCTTCTGCCGTTCCACTACGCGGTCAACAGCCTGGATCTGATCGCGCACAACCGCTGCTTTTTCATAATTAAGCGAATCTGAGGCTTGTGCCATTTCAACCTGCAGACGCTTTAGCACCGGATCAGTCTTGCCCTCGAGGAACTTCGCCAGATCTTCGATCATCTGGCGATAATCTGCTTTGCTGATCGCGCCAATACAGGGACCGGAGCACAGGTGAATGTCATAATAAAGACAGGGTCGGGGGTCTTTTCCCGTGATTTCGCGGGCGCAGGTGAGATAGGGGAAAATCTTGCGCAAAATATCCAACGTCTGGTGCACTGCCCAGACCGATGTATAGGGCCCGTAATAGCGGGAGCCATCTTCGATCATGTTGCGGGTCACCGACACCTTGGGGAAATCGTCCTGCCAATGGATTTTGATGTATGGATAACGTTTATCATCCTTCAGGCGAATGTTGTAAAAAGGGCGGTGCTCCTTGATCAGGTTCATTTCCAGGATCAAGGCTTCTAATTCGGAGCCAACCACAATCCATTCAATATCGCGAATGTTGTCCACCAACCGGCGAGTTTTGAAAGAATGGTCTTTAGAATTCTGAAAATAAGACCTCACCCTGTTTTTCAGGTTAATGGCTTTACCAACATAAATGATTTTGCCGTTCTCATCCTTCATCAAGTAGCAGCCAGGCGAATCGGGCAGGGAGACTAAAATGGTTTCTATTTTTTCAGACCAGGTCATGGGCTTATTTTAACCTATACAAATAAGATTTATATCAGTGGCTTGGGTATAACTTATAACAACCATGACGAGCGTATCCTTGATAGTGAATTGGAGCGTGTCAGCTAACAAATTACCAACAGACTGAGCAATGCAATCTGAAGGACTTAAGTAGTAGGCATAGGATCTCCAAAACAGGCCGCTGAATTCTGCCTTATCGTTCCTATCATAGCTAAAGGTTAATCATATGACTGGTCATGAAAGCAGGTTCGGAACATGGATACGAAAAACCCAACAACAAACCTGATCATCGGAATAGCTACCTTTGGCCTGACGATGCTGGTTGCTGGCGTAAAGCTGTATCGGCGTCACCGAATGGCGAGCTTTGTCAGTGGTGCGCAAGATGACGTGCCAGGCGAAGTGGGCATTGGAAACGAGAAACCAGGCCTGGTTCCTGATATTCCAGATACTGCGGAAACTCACAAGCCGTCGTATGCAAACGAATCGCAAAAGAACCAACCTCTGACCTTCTTCCTGTTGCTCTTCGCCATAACGATCCCCTATTGGGTCTTTGGAGGAAAGAGCCTGCCGATACCGGTCAAGCTTCCGGTGAGCGCATTGGCGGCTTTAAACCCTATGATTGCAGCTCTGATCCTTTCCTACCGACAATCCGGTTCCAAAGGTATAAAAAAGCTCTTCGGCAGGGCATTCGACTATAAAAAAATCAAAAACCCGATTTGGTACATTCCGACTTTGCTGCTGCCCCTTTTGGTGTATGCATTATCTTATGTGGTCATGCGTTGGGCAGGCAAGCCACTGCCTGACCCGGAAATTCCATTGCTGATGATACCGGTATTGATGGGAGCGTCGTTTTTCTTCGGTATCGGGGAGGAATTAGGTTGGATGGGTTATGCTATTGACCCACTGCAAAACCGGTGGGGTGCTTTGAAGGCAGCGATCTTTTTAGGGATCATATGGGGATTGTTCCACCTCATACCTGACCTGCAAAATCACCAAACCGCAGAGTGGATCCTCTGGCAGCGGTTTGGCACGATGTTGCTACGTGTTCTCATGGTCTGGATTTACAACAACACTGGGAAAAGTGTCTTTTCTTCGATCCTGTTTCACGCCGCCAATAATCTTGGTTGGGCTTTATTTCCGAATTTCGGTTCGCATTACGACCCGTTTGTTACTGGTGTAATACTGTTAGTCCTGACAGGAGTTGTAGTCTTAGGATGGGATGCAAAAACTTTAACCCGTTATCGGTTCTCCACGCAAGGTCATGACAAGAGATAAGTCAATCCATGCAGGTCGTCAGCCACTTGTTGTTTGATCGATGCACAGGATAATGAAAAGAAAAAACCTATCATCAATGGAAAGTTATGTAGGGCATTGTTCTCAATGCCCCCAATCCATTTCTGCAAAACATGGGATATAGAAAAATGCTCTTTTTCCCTAAGGAAGTAAGAATTATATCTATGGCTTGGGTATAATTTATTGCAGCCATGTCCATAAAAAAACTTTCCGAGACGATTGCCTCCCAAATTGCTGCCGGTGAAGTAGTTGATCGCCCGGTTTCGGTAGTTAAAGAATTAATTGAAAATGCAATTGATGCCGCGGCAAGTGAGATCCAGGTTGAAATTCGCAAAGCCGGCAGGGAGATGATCCGCGTCAGCGATAATGGTGAGGGCATCCCTGAAAATGAACTGGAGCTGGCTGTCAGTCGGTTTGCTACCAGCAAGTTGAGCAAGACAGAAGAGTTGTTCGACATCAAGACACTTGGCTTTCGTGGGGAAGCGCTGGCATCAATCGGTTCAGTTTCGCACGTGCGGTTGGTTTCGAGACCAGCCCAGGCTGAAGTCGCCGCAAAGTTGACTGTTGATGGCGGCGCGAATTCGAATGTGCAAAAAACTGCTGCTCCTTTGGGAACTGAAATAACCGTTGAAGATCTGTTTTACAATGTACCTGCCAGGCTCAAATTTTTGCGTAAAGATATTACCGAAGCCAAGCACATCACAGGTCTGGTCACTCGTTATGCCATGGCGTACCCCGGCATTCGTTGGAGCTTGAGGCAGGATGAGATTCTCGATTTCCAGTCCACGGGCAGCAATAACCGTCTGGAGATTCTGCAGGCTCTGTTTGGTACGCAGGAAGCCAAGGCGCTGATGCCGCTCAATTTCAGCGAGAAGGACCTGGCGATTGAAGGCTTTATCAGCGATCTATCGCTCACACGTTCAAACCGAAAAGACATCACCTTGTTTGTCAACGGCCGCTGGGTTCAAGACCCTACCCTGACTGCGGCGGTGATCAAAGCTTATAACACCATGCTCATGGTCGGACGCTACCCGGTGGTGGTTTTGTTCCTGACGATTCCAACCAACCTTGTGGATGTCAATGTACATCCCACAAAAGCTGAAGTACGGTTTCGCGACCAGGACCATGTGTTTAGTGGTGTTCAGCGGGCGATCCGCCGAGGATTGCTTGCCTATACACCCATCCCCGATCTGAACAGTCTGAATTTGTGGGGCAGGCAAACACAGCCTAATATCCCGACTAATTTTGATGAAAACTGGCAGGTGCAGCCTGTTGAGGAGTATAAAAGAGAAGAGGCTGGCATAGGAACGGCACTACAGCAAGAACCTTTGCCAGGCGCGCATCTGCATTTACTGCGATTGGTTGGTCAGGTGGCTTCGACATATCTTGTCGCTGAGGGTCCGGATGGGTTGTACCTGATTGACCAGCACGCTGCGCATGAACGAGTTTTATTCGACCAGATGATGGCCCAATACCGGGCAGATATGATCCCTTCGCAGCAATTGATCGATGCTGTTCCAATTGAACTCAGCCCGGAAAAAGCAGGAATCCTGGAAGCAAACCTGGAAATCATGGAATCGCTTGGTTTTGAGATCGAACCCTTTGGTCCGAACACTTTTTTGCTTCGGGCAATACCTGCCATTGTTGATCAAGGCGACCCTAAAGATGCGATATTGGCGGTGGTAGATGAATTTGAAGAAGACGAAACACCTCTCCAAAACGAAGCCCAGGCACGGATAGCTGCCCGGGTATGCAAGGGCATGGCTGTGAAGGGCGGACAGAGACTGACTGAAGCCGAACAACGCAATTTATTGGTCAACCTTGAAGCCAGCCCCTCTCCGCGCACCTGCCCGCATGGTCGCCCGACAATGATCCACCTGAGTGCCAGTTTACTGGAAAGACAATTTGGCAGACGAGGAGCCCGCTGATGAAGGGTTTGTGGTTGGAAGACCGTGAAATGACTTTTCGCACCGATTTTCCCATGCCGGTCTTGGATTCAGATGAGGTGCTGATCAAGGTTTTAATGACTGGTATATGCTCGACCGATCTTGAAATGCTGAGGGGATATTATCCATTCACGGGGATCCCAGGGCATGAATTTGTCGGGCAGGTTGCGGATGCGAACGGACATTCTAAATTGCAGGGAAAGCGGGTAATTGGCGATATCAACATCAGCTGCGGGGAGTGTGAACGTTGTTTGCACCAGGAACCGAGCCAATGTATGCGGCGCCGGACGCTGGGCATATTTGACTACAACGGTGTTTTTGCAGAATTCTGCAAATTACCTGTGAAAAATTTGACCATTGTACCCGATCCGGTTTCAGATTTTCTGGCCGTTTTCACTGAACCCACCGCTGCTGCTCTCAGGATTCTCGACCAGGTGCAGGTGAAACCAAGTGATCGGGTGATTTTAGTCGGTGCTGGCAGACTGGGTTTGCTGATCGCCCAGGCTCTGAAAAATACAGGATGCGATTTGAAAGTGGTTGTCAGACGCCCGGAACCCGCCACAATTTTGGAAGGGTGGGGAATCAGGGCAGTCTATGCTGATGCCCTCAAAGATGAACTGGCGGATATCGTGGTGGAAGCTACAGGTTCGCCGGAAGGTTTCGAACTTTCCCGCTCACTGACAAGGGCGAGGGGAACGCTGGTATTGAAATCAACTTTTGCCGGTGATGTCAACTTGAATTTATCGAAACTTGTGGTCGATGAGATTACCCTGATAGGTTCGCGCTGCGGCAATTACCCAGCCGGTTTACGTGCATTGGCGTCCGGTTTGGTCCAGGTGGGTGAGATGGTTGATTCAGTTTATTCACTCGATGAGGGACTCAAAGCAATCGAACGTGCAAGTCAACCGGGTGTACTCAAAGTGCTTATCAGACCCTGATTAATTTGTGCCAAAAATTGCGATTGTGCTATAATAACGGCTCACGGGGCGTGGCTCAGCCCGGATAGAGTGCGCGGTTC
>ENA-UOOK01000374-UOOK01000374.1-fermentation-metagenome-genome-assembly--contig:-NODE-374-length-58424-cov-11.188336_pt1 | contig 58424 bp, 49 predicted proteins | sample MGYA00245777_ERZ724023 | MGnify/ENA primary metagenome ERZ724023 (study PRJEB28704, sample SAMN03018312) | fermentation metagenome | biome: anthropogenic terrestrial biome; feature: soil; material... | reverse complement strand
GCACGTGGCTATTTTTCCTGCTTCTCACTATGCTGTAGAACAGCAAAAGCTTGAAGACGCCATCAAAAGAATAGATAGAGACAAAGAAATTCAAGAGGAAACATTCAAACAAAATGGCAAACTAATAGAAGCCCAGCGGATAAAAGAAAGGGTTAATTATGACATTGAAATGTTAAGAGAAATGGGCTACTGCAACGGAATAGAAAACTACTCAAGATATTTTGACGGACGAAGTGCAGGCGAGCCGCCCTTTACGCTTTTGGATTATTTTCCCAAGGATTTTGTTTTGTTTATTGACGAGTCGCACATGTCTGTTCCCCAAATAAGAGGAATGTATCACGGCGATGTCGCAAGAAAAACCAATCTTGTAGAATACGGTTTTAGGCTGCCGTCAGCTTATGACAACAGACCGCTTAACTTTAAGGAGTTTAATAACCGTATAGGTCAGATTGTGTTTGTTTCTGCAACGCCTGCTGATTATGAAATGGGCATAGCCGATCAGGTAGCCGAACAGTTGATACGCCCTACCGGACTTATTGACCCTGAGATAGAAGTCCGACCCATAAAAGGTCAAATTGACGACCTTATCAGCGAAATTAATAAAACTACTTCAAATAACTTTAGGGTGCTTGTAACCACGCTTACAAAAAAGACGGCAGAAAATCTTACTGACTATTTGGTTAACTTTGGAATCAAGGCAAGGTATCTACATAGTGAAATAGATACCTTAGAACGTATTGAGATAATAAGCTCACTTAGAAAGGGTGAGTTTGATGTTTTGGTGGGAATTAACCTTCTTAGAGAAGGGCTTGATATGCCTGAGGTTGCGCTTGTTGCTATCTTAGATGCCGACAAAGAAGGCTTTTTGCGAAGTGACCGTGCCATAATTCAGACGGTGGGCAGAGCCGCAAGAAACGTAGAAGGCAGAGTAATACTTTATGCGGACAAGATAACGGATTCGATGAAGCGGGCAATGGATGAGACCGCACGCCGCCGCAAAAAACAGATGGAATATAACCAAGAGCATAATATTGTCCCTAAGACGATTATAAAAGATATAACCAACACGCTTGAAATAACCAAAAAGGCAGACACTACATCTAATATCAAAACAGAAGATATCCCAAGAGAACTTGAAAAGCTCAAGGTAATGATGGATCTGGCTAGCAAGAGTTTGGATTTTGAACAGGCGATACTGATAAGAGATGAGATTGCAAATACAGAGGGATTTGTAGGAGCAACAGGCAATATTACCCTTGATGAAAATGGGGATGCAGTAAAATCTGCAGTTATTAACAAAGTTGAAAATGGGAAATTTGTATATTTAACAACAGTAGAACCATAAAAACAGTTCAAAGAGCAATTCACAAATCACAATTTAAAACCAGTGAAGAGATAAGAATAAAGAGTGAAGAGTTTTTGAGGTCGAACTTTGGGGACTTAAAAGAGGAGATTCTTCGATAGCAATGATTATACTGTCTTTATAGACCCGAATCTACTGCTGATGTCATCCTGAGTAAAACGAAGGATCCATACTGTTTTTTAAATATATACTAATATGGGATTCTTCACTAATGTTCAGAATGACAAAAGCATCAATCTTGAGTCTTTTAACTCTTAGTTCTTCACCCTTTACTATCTTTTCATTGTGAATTGTGAACTGTGAACTGTGAATTGTGAATTGTGAACTGTGAACTGTGAACTGTGAACTGTGCATTGAATTAGAATGGGGGCAAATACAATGAGCATTTCTGAGTTTATGCAGCATTTGGCAAATGGTACTTCCTTAGGCAGTTTATATGCATTAATGGCTATAGGATATACAATGGTATATGGTATATTGAGGCTTATAAATTTTGCCCATGGAGATATTTTTATGATAGGAGCATATCTGACTTATTATGGTATAGTTTATACACCTTTACCATGGTGGGCGGTTTTTATTTTAGCGCCTGTGCTAACAGGAATAATGGGACTAATATTGGAGAAACTTGCATATAAACCTCTGCGAGGTTCGCCGAGAATTACAGTCCTCATCTCTGCAATAGGAGCATCATTTCTATTACAAAACCTTGGGACTTTAGTATTTGGGGGAAGGCCTAAAGCTTTCCCTATCCCCAAAATGCTAAGCGGGACATTAAATATCGGCGGAGTCTCTATTGCAGTAATTTCGATTGTAATACCAATCATCACCATAATTCTTTTGTTGACTTTAACATTTATTATCCAGAAGACTAAAACGGGAATGGCAATGCGTGCCCTTTCAAAAGATTTTGAAACCGCTAGTTTGATGGGAATCAATATCAACAAAGTTATTTCCATTACTTTCTTTTTGGGTTCTTTTTTAGCGGCAGTCGGCGGAATAATGTGGGGGATAAAATATCCCCAGCTTGTGCCTCTTATGGGTGTAGTGCCGGGTCTTAAATGTTTTATAGCAGCGGTAATCGGAGGTATAGGCAATATTACCGGTGCTGTAATCGGAGGGTTTATACTGGGGTTAGGTGAAATTCTCATTATAGCATTTTTACCGACTTTGACTGGCTACAGGGATGCATTTGCATTTGTTTTATTGATTATAATTCTTCTTGTTAAGCCTACAGGGTTAATGGGAGAAAGACAAGCGGAGAAGGTGTAGACTATGAAAAATAATAATCTAATAAAATCACTGATAATAATCGGTTTGACTATTATCGTTTTAATTGTAATGAACATGTTCTTGGATAGTTATTTAAAGAGAATAGTAAACTTATGCGCAATATATATTATATTGGGCTTAAGCATGAATTTAATAAATGGATTCACAGGGCTTTTCACTCTTGGGCATGCAGGGTTCATGGCTATAGGCGCGTATACAGTTGCTATACTTACTATGCCGGTTGCAATGAAGGAAATGAATTTTTATATGAAACCTATGATTCCTTTTTTATTAAATCTCAAGATGTTGGAAATACCTTTTTTACCGCCTGCTGCCAGTGAATTTCTTTGGTTTATCTTCGCTTTACTGATGGGAGGACTTTTAGCAGCATTATGTGGATTTTTGATTGGCGCTCCTGTACTGAAACTCACGGATGATTATTTGGCAATAGCTACCTTAGGCTTTTCAGAGATAATAAGGATTGTATTTACCAATACTCAAAGCATAACCAACGGAGCATTGGGTTTGAAAGGAATTCCTCCAAGGAATCATCTTCTTTGGGCATGGAGTTTTGCCATTCTTACTATTATATTTATTTACTCTCTGATGTCCAGCAGCTATGGCAAGGCATTGAAGGCTATCAGGGAGGATGAGGTTGCTGCCAGAAGCATGGGTATCAATCTATTTAAACACAAGGTTTTGAGCTTTAGCATAGGCTCATTTTTGGCAGGAGTTGGAGGAGGCTTACTGGCTGTTTCTATTGGAACCATAGACCCTGCACTATTTAAATTTAGCTTGACTTTCAATATCCTATTGATTGTTGTATTGGGCGGAATGGGCAATATAAAGGGTACTGTTGTGTCGGCTATTATAATTACAGTCGCAATGGAAGCATTGAGATTCTTGGATGAACCTATTAACATCGGACCCATACACACCAATGCATTGCCGGGGTTAAGAATGGTTGTATTTTCCTTGATTTTGATGATTGTGATAATATTTAAAAAAGATAATATGTTCAAATCTACCCTACAGAAAGCGAGGGGAAGATATGCTAAAGATAGATAATATAACTATGAAATTTGGTGGAGTAGTTGCAGTCAATCAATTCAATGCGGATATATCTGATGGAGAAATCGTAGGGCTTATAGGTCCGAACGGAGCTGGTAAAACTACTATATTCAACATGATTACCGGGGTTTATAAGCCAACCATTGGAAATATAATATATGAAGTCAATGAGAATCAAGAAGATATCACAGGATTAAGTCCGGATAAAATCGCTAAATTGGGCATATGCCGAACTTTCCAAAACATAAGGCTTTTCAAGGAATTGACGGTAATGGATAATGTTTTTATCGGCAATCATTTAAGACTTGAATCCGGAGTTTTTTCAGCGGTATTGCGGCTTCCAAAATATAGAAGTGAGGAAAAAGAGGAATTTGAAAAATCCAGATATTTGCTTGAAAAGGTAGGACTATATGAAGAAAGAGATGAGAAGGCTTTTTCATTGCCTTATGGCAAGCAAAGAAGGCTTGAGATAGCCAGAGCGCTTGCAACAGACCCCAAACTCTTATTATTAGATGAGCCTGCTGCAGGCATGAACCCTCAAGAGACTCGTGATTTGATGGAATTTATTATGGATATTAAGAAGGAATTTAAGCTCACTATATTCCTTATAGAGCATCATATGGAAGTTGTAATGGGAATATGTGAAAGGATTTATGTTCTTGACCATGGGATTTTAATAAAAGAAGGAAATCCTTTGGAAGTCCAAAATGACCAAAGAGTTATAGAAGCTTATCTGGGGGTGGAATGATGCTTACAATCAGCAATTTGAAAGTTAGCTATGGAGGTATAAATGCATTAAGAGGAATCAATCTAAATATTGAAGAAAATAAGATAGTAACACTTATAGGAGCTAATGGAGCTGGGAAGTCTTCTACCCTTAGAGCAATAATGAATTTGGTAAAAAAGACGGAAGGTACTGTAAAGTATGGCGGGGAGGATTTGACCAATTTAAATACTATGGATATAGTAAAGAAAGGAATAGCTCTTTGCCCTGAGGGACGAAGGGTCTTTGAAAATCTTACAGTTGAAGAAAATCTAATCCTTGGCGCATATACTATCAAGGACAAAGCTTTGCTTGATAATGAAATGAATAAGGTATATGATTTATTCCCTATACTTAAGGAAAGAAATTGGCAAAAGGCAGGGACATTATCAGGAGGAGAGCAACAAATGCTTGCTGTAGGCAGGGCTTTGATGGTAAAGCCCAAAGTTCTTATGTTGGATGAACCGTCATTAGGATTGGCGCCTCTACTGGTAAGAGATATATTTGAAATTATAAAAGAAATTCATAGACAGGGAAATACGATTCTTTTAGTAGAACAAAATGCTAAAAAGGCGCTGGAAATAGCAGATTATGGATATGTCTTGGAAACAGGGTCATTAGTCTTGGAGGGAAATGGAAAAGAGCTCCTTCTAAATGATAAAGTGAAAGAGGCATATTTAGGAGAGACAAAAACAGTTGATAGTGAGCAGAAGAAAGGAGAAAATTAGGTAAATAGGTAATAGCTAAGCCCTCTGCTTTGTTCATCCCGATCAATGTGGAGGGATTTCTTCTTTAACAATTCTTAATTTCTAATAACTTTTCAATTGTGAACTGTGAATTGTGAATTGTGCATTGTCTTTTGATATTTTCTACCAATTTTTTCAAATACTATTTAGATATTCTAAATATTGCCGATATATATTATATATATTATAATTGATAATAATTACCATCTGGGGGGTTTGAAAATTGAAGGAGGAAGGTTTTCCACATACCAATAAACATGTATACAAAGAAGCAATTAAAGTTTCAGCTTTTTACTTTATATTCGAATTTATTTTATTGTTAACATCAGAAAGTTTGGATTTCAAAGGTGCTATAATTATTGTTATAACTTCTTTAATGTTGTTCCTTTTTACCTATCATAGTATGAATAAACTTATGAAAATGGATAAAATATATGATGAAAACGATGTCATACGGGAAAATAAAGAGCTTGAAAGGACTATTGAAATTATAGGATTATATGATGCTTTGACAGGACTTCCAAATAGGAGGTATTTAGAAAAAAGATTTGAAAATATAATAGATAATCAAGGTAAGTATTGGAATTATGCTTTTCTTTATATTGATATTGATAATTTAAAACATATTAATGATACTTTGGGGCATAACGCAGGTGATAGTTTACTATTACATATTGCTGAGAATTTAAAAAAATTACTGGGAAATAAACATTTGATCTGTAGAATGGGTGACGATGAATTTGTTATTATTCTATGCAATATAAAGTCAAAGAATGAAGTAGAGGAGATTGTAAGAAATATTCAGGAAAAAATCAAAGAACCTTGGATATATGAAAATAAAAATTTTTATATATCAACTACAATAGGTATTGCACTAATGCCTAAGGATGGTTTCGACTATATTTCATTGTTAAAAAACGCTAATATTTCTATGGAGTATTGCAAAGTCAACAATAAAACTAATTATTGCTATTTTAATGAAGATGTTCAAAGAGAATTTGTCGACAATATTTCATTGTTAAATGATGTTAAAGGAGCAATTACAAAACATGAGTTTACACTCAATTATCAATTGATAGAAGATACTAAAAAAGGTAAATTTCATAGTGCGGAATCTTTGATAAGGTGGAATCATCCTGAAAGAGGGAATGTCCCTCCTATGAATTTTATCCCCGTTGTTGAAAATACAAGTTTAATATTAGATATTACGGACTATGTAATTGATGAGGCTTTAAGACAAAAAAGCGTATGGAATAATATGGGGCTTAAAATACCTAAGATAAGCATCAATATCTCTGCAAAATCTTTTAGATCTGCTGATTTAGTAAGTATAATAAACAATAAATTGAAGGAATATGACATAGACAGCAATGAATTGATTCTGGAATTAACAGAAACCGGTTTTGTTGAGGATTTAGATGATATCAAGAGAAATATTATTGAGTTGAAAAGATTGGGCGTAGAAATTGCAATAGATGATTTTGGTACAGGCTATTCTTCTCTTGCTAGGCTTAAGGATTTGCAAATTGATTATTTAAAGCTTGATAGGACTTTTATCATGAGTATTGATACTGATGATAGTTCAAGGAAAGTCGTTATAAGTGTGATTCAATTGGCAAAGGCTCTGGGTTTAAAGATTATAGCTGAAGGAATTGAAACTAAGGAACAATATGATTTACTGCTTGAATTGGGGTGCGAAAATGCCCAAGGATTCTATATTCATAGACCTGCATCTGCAATGGAAATCGAGAAGCTGGGTAAAGTAGTATCCTAACGAATCTCCTCTTTTCAATTGTGAACTGTGAATTGTGAACTGTGAATTGTGAATTGTGAACTGTGAATTGTGAATTGTGAATTGATAAATCTGTAACTAAAATGTAACTTTAATGCATTGCATTAGTGGGTATAATGAGTATAGGTGAAAAAGGGGGTTTTTTATATGAAAAGACGCACTATTTCTTTACTTATTATACTTTTGATTTTATCTTCAACTATTGTTCATGCAAATGCATTAGAAAAATTAGACAATCATTGGTCTAACAAAATGATAGACAGGATGTTTTTAGCATATTATTTCCCATATCTTGCAAAGGATAATTTTGAGAGATTTGACCCGAACGGAAATATTTCAGAGCAAGATTTTATGTTGTCCCTAGCATCTTTATTTAAGGACAATGATTATGATATTTCCCCGGTTGGTGACCTTAACAGTTTAAATAGGGAGAAGATGGTCAATAGAATTGGCTCTGCCTTAAAAGAAATTCGGTTTAATGATATTGAATATGTAGAATTACCTTTTAAAGATATTAATACTATGTCAACTGATAGCATAGAATTATTAAGAGAACTATATAAAAACGGAATTATTGTCGGTGAAGATAATTCAACTTTTAATCCCGATAGGAATTTGACGCAAGCTGAGGCTATAATAATTCTGGATAGAGTTAAGGAGGTATTGGAACATATGAATACCGTAGCTTTTGAAACAGTGGGCATAGTGCAATCATACAATAATCAAGAAGAGTTGATTATAACACAAAATAGTGACAAGGTAATGGTTACTATTACCAAGTCTTTTCCAACTCCGGGGTATTCCATGGGTGTAAAAAAAATACGAAAAGAGAGGGATGGATTTAGGGTCTTTATGGATATAATTCCACCAAAAGCCGATTCAATTCAATCACAGGTTTTAACTTATAAAACCCTTACCATGGAGATAGATAAGCGTTTTTTAGGAAATCCTCCATATAATTTCATTCTGGATGGCTATAATAAAATACCAATCAGAAGAACTACTTAAAATAGAATCCGAACTTGGATTCTATTTTTTTGAATAATTGTGCTAAACATTTAGCCTTTAGATTCATCTTCTAGGCAACTTTTGACTACACAATAAAAGTCTGTCTTGAAAAATGAAGGGACTTGATAATTCTCTTATTTTTAAGACTCCAAAGCTCGACCCCAACAATTGTGAACTGTGAACTGTGCATTGTGAATTGAAAGCAATTGTGAATTGTTCATTGATTTGATATAATACTATTATTCTTTATATCAAATTAGAAGAGGTAAATATAGATGAACAACAAAGGACAACATGTTGCCAAGACAGCTGCGATGATAGCGGCGTTTACCCTTATCAGTAAGGGGTTAGGCTTTATCAGAGAAGTGCTTATAGCGTCAAGATTTGGTTCGGGAATGGAAACGGATACATATTTTGTTGCGATGACCGCAACGGTAATTATAGTGGGGACAATAGGGTCAGCGCTCAATACTACATTGATACCGATTTTTTCGGAAATAGAAGAGAAACGTGGTAAGAACGGAAAATTAAAATATTTAAACAATATATTAAATATTGTATTTTTCATAACATTAATATTATCAATTTTTGCTTTTGTATTTTCTCCTATCATAATAAAAATATTGGCTAAAGGTTTTGAAGGAGAGCAATTTTTACTTGCTGTTAAACTTAACAGAATAGGACTACCCATTATTATATTTTTAGGATTTACACATGTATTTTCCGGCTATCTGCAGTCCGCCCAAATATTTGGTCCTCATGCTATAATGGGAATTCCATACAATTTCGTATTCTTAGTTTATTTGTTCTTTTTTGCTAAGAATAGTGATATTTCATCATTGATGTTTGTAAGTGTATTGGCTTCATTTACACAAGTTTTAATCCAAACTCCGGCAGTTAAACATTCCGGGTATAGCTATTCTTTAAATGTAAACTTTAAAGATCCATATATAAAAAAGGCATTTGCTCTGGTAATGCCGGTATTAGTTGGTTCTGCAGTTCAACAAATAAATGTAATTATAGATAAAACGTTAGCGTCAGATTTGATTGAGGGCAGTATATCTGCATTATCTTATGCATCCAGAGTCAACGACATGGTTATAAGTGTATTTGTAGCTGCTATTACCACTGTAGTATTTCCAATGTTATCTAAAGCTTTTTCAAAGGATAATAAGAATGAGGTTAAACACATATTGAATCAAGGCATAAATATCATACTTATAATTACGGTACCTGCTACAGTTGGGCTTATTCTGCTTTCTAAACCTTTGATACAATTGTTCTTTGAAAGGGGAGCTTTTAGTCCAAATGCAACTATAATGACAAGTGAAGCGCTTGTATTTTATTCTTTAGGTTTGGTAGGCTCTGCTTTGCGTCTTATGTTAAATAAAGTATTTTATTCTTTTCAGGATACAAAAACTCCAATGACAAATGGAGTTATAGCAGTCTTATTGAATGTCGTATTAAACCTAATACTTATAAAACCCATGGGACATAAAGGTCTTGCTTTGGCTACGAGCATATCTGCAACCATAACGACGTTATTGTTATTTGTAGATTTGAGGAAAAAAGTTGGGCATTTAGGATATTCCAAGATGCTTTATGCATTGATTAAAACAGTAGTAGCATCTGCTATAATGGGTGTGGTGGTATATCTTTTATATTATAAGGCGGGGGTTCTGCTTCCGCAAACTAAGATAATTCAAATGATAATGCTATTGGCATCCGTTGCTGCCGGAGTTGTAGTTTATTTTATGTTGCTGTTATTGATGAAGGTGGATGAAGTAAGGGTTATATTAAGTAAAGTTATGAAATAACTTTACTTAATATAACCCAATGTATACTGTGAATTGACTTATATTTCTCTCGCTCGATGACAAGCTACAAAATGCTTTGGTTTAATTTCTTCGAATTCCGGTGTTGTTTCTCTGCATTTTGGCACTGCATATGAACATCTATCCACAAACCTGCAGCCCGGCTTAGGATTTATGGGACTGGGCACATCTCCTTCAAGCATGATCCTTTGTCTGTTTCTTTGAATTTCAGGATCAGGTATAGGTATGGCTGATAGCAATGCTCTGGTATATGGATGGATTGGATTTATATATAGTTCCTCAGATTGAGCCAGTTCCATCATATGTCCCAAGTACATAACTCCGACTCTATCGGAAATATATCTTACCATTGATAAGTCATGGGCTATGAACATATAGGTAAGCCCCAGCTCCTTCTGCAATTCTTTTAGAAGGTTTACAACCTGCGCTTGGATAGAAACATCAAGTGCAGATATAGGCTCGTCACAGACGATAAATTTAGGGTTTAAAGCCAATGCTCTTGCTATGCCTATTCTTTGACGTTGCCCGCCGGAGAATTCATGGGGGAAACGCATTGCATGTTCGTCATTTAATCCTACCAGTTCCAATAGTTCTATAACCCTTTCGTATCTTTCCTTGTGATTTTTATATATCCCGTGTATATCCAATGGCTCTGCTACTATTTCTTCAACTGTCATACGAGGATTTAGAGATGCATAAGGGTCTTGGAATATCATTTGGAAATTACGTCTTGCTTCTTGCATTTCATGTCTGGACAATTCATATATGTTTTTTCCATTGAAGTAAAGTTCGCCGTCTGTCGGATCATACAGCCTAATTATAGTCCTGCCTGCTGTTGATTTACCGCATCCTGATTCACCTACTAAACCGAAGGTTTCTCCTTCATATATATCAAAGCTTATGCCATCTACTGCTTTTAAAACGCCTTCTCCAACATCAAAGTATTTTTTAATATTTCTTGCGGAAATTAAAGGTTCTACCATTAAGCTTCACTCCCTTCAGCTTTTGACTTAGCCATAGGATGATTTAACCAACAACGGCTATAATGTGTATTTGTATGATTGTCAATATCAGGCATATAATCTTTACATATTTTCATTGCATCTTCACATCTATCATAGAATGGACATCCCTTTGGAGGAATATATAGATCCGGCGGAGTACCTTCTATGGAATGTAGTGATTCACTTCTGTTCATATCCAACCTTGGAACACTTGCCAATAGTTTTTTTGTATAGGGATGGCTGGGGCTTTTAAATATTTCATCTGTTTGCCCTTGTTCCATAATTTGCCCTGCATACATTACGATTACCTTATCGCTCATGTCAGCCACGATACCCAAGTCATGGGTAATCAATATGATGGACATATCCATCTTATCTTGAATATTTTTCATAAGTTCCAGTATTTGAGCTTGTACTGTTACATCTAAGGCAGTTGTAGGCTCGTCGGCTATTAATAATTGTGGATTTGATACCATTGCCAAGGCTATCATAACCCTCTGTCTCATACCTCCTGAAAATTCATGAGGATATTGGTCTATCCTTTTTTCAGGTTGGGGTACTGCCACTAAATTTAACATTTCAATAGCTTTATTTCTCGCATCGGATTGTGATAATTTTTGATGTTTCATAAGTCCTTCAACAATTTGTTTTCCAATTTTCATTGTGGGATTCAGTGATGTCATTGGATCCTGAAACACCATAGCTATCTGATTTCCACGTATATGCTGCATTTCTTTTTCACTTTTTTGTACTATATCTTCACCATTAAATAGGATTTGCCCACCCTTAAAGAATGCAGGTGGCATTGGAAGAAGCTGCATTATAGAGTTTGCGGTAACACTTTTTCCACATCCTGACTCACCTACAATGGCTATAGTTTCTTTTCTGTGAACATCAAAACTTATTCCTCTCACAGCTTCAACTTCGCCAAAAAATGTCTTAAATGATACGGCCAAGTCTTTTACTTCGAGTATTTTTTCCATTTTTCCACCTCTTTATTTACGTAGTCTTGGGTCTAATGCATCTCTTAGCCCATCACCCAATACGTTGAATGAAAACATAATTAGGGATATAAACAATGCCGGAATAAATATTTGATAGAATATTCCTACGGGCATTACTGCTAATCCATCATTTGATAAGTTTCCTAAGCTTGGGCTAGGTGGTTGAAGTCCCAATCCTAAAAATCCGAGGGTTGCTTCAGCAAATATTGCCCTAGGGATTGTAAGTGTTACATTTACAAGTATTGGACCCAATGTATTTGGTATAATATGTTTCTTTAGTATCCATCCCCTTGTTCCGCCCAATGATTCCGATGCCAATGAGTATTCAGATTCCTTAAGCTGTAGTACTTGACCTCTAACAAGTATAGCCATTGGAACCCAATCAGTTAATGTCATTGCCAGGATTAGCACAAACATAGAAGTTCCCGACCCTTGTTGAGAGAATACTACAGACAAAAGTATTACAATAAGCAAGTATGGTATTGAATAAATTACTTCTGCAATACGCATCATTATGCTGTCTACTCGCCTGCTTGCCATACCGGATAATCCGCCATATACAACTCCGATGACAAAGTCAATAGCTGCAGCAAGTACACCAATGATCAAGGAGTATCTGGTTCCAAGCCATACTCTTGTAAAAAGGTCTCTGCCCAATTCGTCTGTTCCAAACCAGTGAACACTGTCAGGCGGCTGATTGATGAGACCATAATTCTGTTCTTTATAGTCAAATTCATTTATATGAGTACCTACAATTGACATTACACTCATGATAACAATCAGTGTAAGGCCAACCATGGCTAGTTTATTCTGTTTTAATCTTCGCCAAACATCTGGCCAATATTTAATGCTGGGACGTTTAATTTTTTCAGCATTTCTGTCTTCCAATGTAGCTTTTTCAAACATGCTTGGGTTTAATTTTATTTTATTTTCCATCAACGTCCCTCCTGAGTAAGTTTAATTCTAGGGTCGATAAACATATATGCAAGGTCAACAGTAAAAAGCAAAGCTACTAAAATAATTGCATAAAAGATTGTAGTACCCATTATTAGGGTATAGTCCCGGTTGGATATTGATTTGGTAAAGAAAGATCCTAGTCCGGGTATTCCAAATATTTTTTCAATAACAAAGCTACCTACCAATAAGTTTGAGATAGTAGTACCTAGGATAGACACAACAGGTAATATAGCGTTTCTGACTGCGTGCTTTAAAATAACGGCAGATTTTGTGATTCCTTTTGATTGTGCAGTTTTTATATAATCTTGTCCTAAAACTTCAAGCATGCTGGAACGCATAAGTCTTGCCATATGAGCAAGCGGCATCATAGCAAGCGCTAAAGATGGAAGCAATGTATGACGCCAAGTACCCCAGCCGCCTATTGGAATCCAACTCACATTTTTTGCTATAAATTGGATAAATATTGTCCCCATTATAAAGCTTGGAACGGATATTCCTAAGATAGCCAGAACCATCGAAAAATAATCGGGAAATTTGTTTTGATACAATGCAGCCAATGCTCCAAGGGCGGGACCAAATACTATTGCGATAAGCAATGCTTGGGCGCCTATACGAGCCGATACAGGAAAACCTCTTTCTATCATGTCATTTACAGTTTCAACTCTGGATTTCATTGAATCGCCGAAGTCACCTTTCAATACATTCTTTAAATATATTACATACTGCTCTCTTAGTGGTTTATCAAGCCCATATTTTTTTTGCAGATTGTCATATACAACCTTTGGCATTTTACCTTCTTTAGCAAATGGATTTCCGGGAACTGCATGCATCAGGAAAAAGGTAATTGTTATTACAGCCCAAATTGTGATTATAGACATTGCAAGTCGTTTTAAAAGGTACTTTTTCAATTTTACCTCTCCTTTTTCTATAATTGAAAAAGAAAATCGATGTGAAATTATTCACCCGACCTTCATTTCTATGGGGAATAAACCCCCTATTAATCTTGTTTAAGGGACGGTTTGAGGACCGTCCCCAATTACTTATATTATTTATTTATATCAGCGTATGTTAATCTTGGATAGTTTACAAGAGGTTTATAAACTCCTGTTACATAAGGTTTTTGAGCATAAGGTTGAGTGTAGAAGTATACCGGAACGATTGGCATTTCGTCCATTAGTATATTCTCAGCTTCTCTCATAGCTTCAAATCGTACCTTTTGATCTGCTGTTGATTTTGCTTTTAAAACCAATTCATCATATTTCGGATTGTTGTAATTTGCATCATTAAAACTGGATTTACTGTACCATAAGTCAATAAATGTCATAGGATCCATATAGTCGCCAATCCATCCTGCTCTGGAAATATCGTAATCTCCTGCTTTTTCTCTGTCAAGCTTAACTTGGAAATCTACATTTTCAAGTCCGATTTCGATACCAAGATTTGTTCTCCACATTTCTTGAGCAGCTTGTGCTATTTTCTTATGAGATTCTTGAGTGTTGTATAATAATACGAACCCCTTGCTGTTGAAATCATCAATTGTCATGCCTTCTTCAGCTAATCCCTCTTCAAATAGATTTTTAGCTAGATCTAAGTCATATGGGATTAAATTGCCGACTTTATCTCTGTATTCTTTGCCGTCTTCATCGAACATTCCAAATGGTACAACGCCTTCAGCGGGCATTTGACCACCTTGAGCAATCTTATCTGTGATTGTAGCCTTATCCAATGCATATGATAATCCTTTTCTTACTTTAGCATTGTTAAAAGGTTTTACATCGTTATTTAAGTTGAAGTAATATGTTCCAACTTCTCCGCCTAGGACTAATTCCGGATTGCCTTCGTCCTTCATCTTTGCTACTACGGCTTGAGGGATAGGTAATAATAAATCATATTCTCCGCCTTCATATGCTTGCCATGTAGTATTTTCATCATCGATGATTGTTAGGTCAATACCATCAAGGTTTACCTTGTCTGCGTCATAGTAGTTATCATTTTTTCTCATCTTTAGGCTTGCATCATGTTCCCATTCCGTTAAGTAGAAAGGTCCATTTGATACATGAGTATCAGCTGATTTAGCCCAATCAGGATTAGCCTCAACTACATTTTTGTTAACCGGATAATAAGTATAGAATGCAGTTAATTCTAAGAAATAAGCTGTTGGAGCTTCTAATGTTACTTCCAATGTTTTATCATCCAAAGCTTTTATTGCTACGTCATCCAGTGAACCTTCTCCTGAAAGATATGCATTTCCGCCTTTAACATAGTCTGCAATTTGGAAAGCATAATCAGCTGCAAGTTCTGGGTCAATAGCTCTCTTCCAAGCAAATTCAAAGTCTTCTGCTGTAACCGGATCACCATTTGACCATTTAATACCATCTCTTAGGGTAAAGGTATAAGTTAAAAAGTCATCAGATATTTTGTAGTCTTCAGCCATACCTGATGCAACGTGTCCTTCTTGGTCCAGCTTCATAAGACCTTCAAAGGAGTGGTCTAATACCCATGATTCATGGGTTCCTTGAGCCAATGCCGGGTCTAAGGATCCAGGTTCGCTGGCGTTATTAGCCCTTAGGATTTTTTCTCCTGTTGGTTCCGGTGCTGGTTCATCTGTTGGTGCGTCTGGAGTTGCTACCTCAGGTGCATCTGCAGGTTTACTACACCCTGTAAAAACCATCGCTGCAACTAATAATATGCTCATAAGCACAAAAAACTTCTTGCTCATTAAAAATTTCCCCCTTTTTAATTTTTTAATATTAGTACATTTTTTATTAGTTTAGCAGATTCAAGCGAAAATTACAAGAAGAAAATCGAATACTCTAAAAATTGACAAACTTAATACTAAATTATGCGATTTTTTGATTTTTTTGTCTTATAGCTTTTATATAGTACGGCTCATTTCATTATATTATCCATAGGCAATACTTATTCGAACAATTCACAATTCACAATTCACAATTCACAATTAAAAGATAGGGAAGAGAGAAGCAGTGAATAAGTAACAGTGAACAGTGAACAGCAGTTGAAAAATAGTGAAGAGAGAAAAGATAGTTAATAAGTAAAAAGTAATAGGTAATCTCCGACCTTGTCATTCTGAGACGGACAGGATAATTTTTGCTATCGAAGAATCTCCGGTTTTAAGACAGTGAAGAGTTGCTCGTGTCATTCGTAGGGGCGGATGACTCTATCCGCCCACTGGAGTCTCTACTATTTTTTAATACATACAAACATGGGATTCTTCACTACGTTCTAGAATGACTCCTGCAGTGATTATCCTGCATAAGATGAATCAAGGATCTTCCTCTTTAAAGACCCTAAAGCTCTACCCAAGTAATTGTGAACTGTCAATTGTGAATTGAATTAAGTTGTGACCTGTGCATTGTTCAAAGGCAGTATAATCACTGCTCGTGTCATCCTTGAGTGAAACGAAGGATCCCATTTTATTGTGAATCCTAATATAGTAGGGATTCTTCATTATATTTAGAATGACGGCTAGCGCTTTTAATTGTGAATTGTGAATTGTGAATTGTTTTGATATAATATGTAATTATGTTAAGTATATTTTAGAAAGGCATATATTAAATGGTAACGTTGAATAAAATTAAAAAGTCAGTATTGAGTATCGTATCCTATGGAATAATTGCTAGGGTTTTAACTTTTTTTAAGGGAATATTATTGGCATATTATATTGGTTCAAACTATGAGATGGATAGCTATTTAGTTGCATTTTCTTTAACGATGCTGTTGACAAAGATAATATCCGAAGGACTAACAATTTCATTGGTACCGAAGCTTCAGGAATCCCACAGAAAAGAAGGTCTAGATGGAAGGAATAGATTGGCTAATAATATGATTAACAGCTTTAGTCTCCTTTCACTTACTTTGATTTTAATTGGATTTATAATAGCTCCACTTGCAATTAAAGCTCATGGACCGGGATTAGTAGGAGAAGAATTTTTAAGAGGGGTTAAATTATTTAGGATAGGCATTTTTATTGTGACTTTTGAGTTTATAAGAGCAATTTTACTTGGCTATCTCCAAAGTCTTCATAGGTTCAAAGCAGGACCAAAATCAGGGGTAGCAAATCCTCTTATATACATAATATATTTAGTTGCTTTGTCTAAATATTTTGGTTTGGAAGGATTAATGATAGCAGGTATAATTGCGATAATAGCTCAAATTTATATAGTTTATAAAGCCTGTTTAAAAGATGGCTATAAATATAAATTTTATATAGCATTAAGAGATAAGCAATTTACCGGGACTCTTACTTTTCTCTTACCCGTGATGATAAATATCGTAATCAATGAAATCATCCTAACCGTTAATAAGACCATGGGTTCAGTCCTAGAGAAAGGCACTATAGCACAACTAAATTATGCAAACGATATAATAACCTTAATAGTGGGAATATTTATTGCTGCGTTTGTAATTGCAATATATCCTATTCTTGCAGAAAACTATGATGATAATGAGTACAAGAATTTGAAACAGACTATAAATGATAGCTTAAAAATAATAGCACTAATTGCTATTTCTGTGGCTATAATTCTTATAACATTGTCAGTGCCTATTGTCAGGTTATTCTATGAAAGAGGAGATTTCGGATATGATGCGACAATTATTACGGCGGGTTTCTTGCGATATTATGCTATAGGAATTATTGGGACTAGCATGATATTGTTGCTGATAAGGATATTTTATGCAATCCGTGATTTAAAGTCGCCAATTATATTTGGAATAATGTCATTGGTAATGAATGTCATTCTTAATTACTTATTAATTAAGATAATAGGTGCGAAGGGCATAGCGTTAGGTACTTCCTTATCTGTAATTATAACAGCCATCTATGGAATATGCAGTTTGAATTTTAAGCTCAAATTTATACTATGGAAGGATATGTTTATGAAATTGTGCAAATATATTTTAGCTGGAATAATTATGGCATTGATTATTACTATAATATATACATTATTATCCGGAGTATTTGGAAATACTCTTATAGGTAATCTAGTTTTAATATTGATATCGGCATTACCCGGTATAGCCATTTTTGGTAGAATTATTTGGAGGATAGAAAGGCAGTAACTGCATGTAAATTAGGGCTTTCCCTTAGTTGCCTTTTTTCGTCTATTAAGTATAATAAAATACAGTAAGGAAGAAAATATTGGAGGCATATGATGAAAAAAAGAATTCTTGGGCAAACAAATTATGAAGTATCTATAGTAGGATTTGGCGGTATTCCAATTCAAAGAGTGGATGAAGATACTGCTGTTCAACTTTTGAAAGAGGCTCTAAATCAAGGAATAAATTTTGTAGATACGGCAAGAGGATATAGGCAAAGCGAAGCATTGATTGGGCATGCTTTAGAAGTATTGGGAAGGGATAAATTTATATTAGCTACGAAATCCATGAATAGAACTTATGATGGAATACTTGAAGAATTGCATACGAGCTTGAAACTATTAAAAACTGATTATATAGACCTTTTTCAATTTCATAATATTGCTGACAAGGAAACATTGGACAAAGTGTTGGCAGAAGGCGGAGCTTTACAAGCATTAAAGGAATCCAAGGGAAAAGGATTAATAAAAGAAATCGGCATCACCAGTCATAGTGCGGATTTATTGGATATTGCCATAGATACAGGTGAATTTTCAACAATTCAATTTCCATACAATGCTGTTGAAAGACAAGGAGAGCCCATATTTGAAAAGGCTAGGGAAAATAATATGGGTGTAATTATAATGAAGCCTATGGCAGGCGGAGCACTTTCAAATGGAGAACTTGCTATGAGATTTATACTGGAAAATCCAAATATTTCCGTTGTTATACCGGGTATGGATTCAGTTGAACAGGTAATTGAAAATGCAAAAGCCGGGAACGAACTTAGGAAGCTAAGCGATGATGAAAGAAAATTATTGGAAAAGGAAGCAGCAGGATTGGGGACTGAATTTTGCAGGAGATGTGGCTACTGTGCACCTTGTACTGTTGGAATAGATATTCCCTTGAATTTTACAATAGATGCTTATTACACAAGATATAATCTACAGGATTGGGCTATAGCAAGATATAGTTCTTTTGAAGTAAATGCCGGTGATTGTATAGAATGTGGTGAATGTGAAAGCAGATGTCCGTATAATCTACCAATAATTGAAATGCTTAAAAATGTAGCAAGCCACTATTAAAGATCAATTCACAATTCACAATTCACAAATCACAAATCACAAATCACAAATCACAATCGACCCTTGGGTCGTCCTGAGCTGGGCAGTATAAGCACTGCTTTCGAAGGATCTCCGGTTTTAAAGATAGTTAAGAGTGAAGAACTAAGAGTGAAGAGTTGCTGGGGCCGAGCTTTGTGGATAGAAATACAGTTGGCAATCTAAGGGGCAGAATAATCACTGCTGTTGTCATCCTGAGACGAGCAGGATAAGCATTGCTATCGAAGGATCTCAGGTTATAAAAGTTATGTCACTATTTGTATCTACTCACAAATAATGGCATAACCTTTTTTTATTCTTCTTTTTCAAAAGCTACTATATAGTATTTATCGTCCAATTGACCCTCTAAGTCTTTGACTTGCTTCAATTCATTTTCAGATATATCTGCTATTTTCAATTGGTCTAAATTATTCTTATCCATTAAAAAACCTCCATTTTAGTATTTAATTATATTATTGGATAATGTTCAAAATAGTATTCAGCCATTATCAGGGAAAATAAATCAAGAAAAAAGAACGTATGTTCGAAGACTTTTAAGTTCTATTTTTCTATTTTTTTAAAGATTTTTATATACTCACCTTACCTAGGAATAACAAAAAAGGCTAGCCTCTATTAGGAGGAAATATGTATAAAGAATTAGATGATTTATTGGCAAAAGCAAGGGAAGGTGATACTAAAAGTACACAATTGATAATTGAGAAATTAAATCCACTGATAATTTCTTCTATAAGAAGATATTATAACAAAATTATGGATTATGATGACTTGATTCAAGAAGGCAGACTTGTTGTGCTTGAATGTATAAAGGATTATGATGAATCAAAAGGGGTGTATTTTTTAGGATATGTTAAGATAAAGCTCAAATTTTTATATTTGAATAAGCATAAAGAAAAAATTACGCTTTCTCTCAACACTTCCATTGGAGAAGATGAAGATCAGGAATTGATAGATGTATTGGAGTCTGAAGATGGGGAGATATTGGAAGAGATTTTAAAAACAGAAGAATTGGAAGAAATAAGATATGCTCTAGCGTCTTTGACAGAAAGGCAAAGGGAGGTAATCATATATTTCTACTTTGAAGGGTATTCGATACCTGAAATAGCTAAGAGAATGGGTGTGACATATAGGACGATAGTAAATACCAAGACAAATGCGTTAGAGAAGATGAAAAGGCAGATGACAGCCAGATGAAAAGATAAGAACAATTCACAATTCACAATTCACAATTGAAAAGATAAAAGATTGCTTAGGTCGAGCTTTGGGGATTAAAGAGGGGATTCAAAGTATAATCATATTAGAGATGAAAATTACAATTGATAGATGGCAAAAATGGGCGAAATTTTGGCATAAAATGTAAGAAAATGTTTTCATGATTTGCTTGACAATACATGTACGTATATGTTAGCATAAAATTAACCTATACGTACATGTAAAAATTTAAAGGAGGTATTATCATGAGTAATTTTTCTAACGATGCAAAATTATTACTTGAAGCAGTTGGCGGAAAAGAAAACATCTCGGCTGTATCTCACTGTGCAACACGATTGCGCTTTGTTCTAAATGATGCACAAAAAGCGGATATAAAGAAAGTAGAAGCTATCAAGTCAGTTAAAGGAACATTTACACAAGCAGGGCAATTTCAAATCATAATTGGAAATGATGTAGCCACTTTTTACAATGAATTTACGAAAATTTCAGGTGTAGAAGGTGTAAGTAAGGATGAAGCAAAGGTAGCTGCAAGACAAAATATGAATGTATTGCAAAATTTGATTGCTCATTTGGCAGAAATATTTGCTCCATTGATTCCGGCAATAGTAGTAGGAGGACTTATTCTGGGTTTTCGAAATGTAATTGGCGATATTAAAATGTTGGAAGGCGGCACCAAGGCTTTGGTTGAAGTATCACAATTTTGGGCGGGAGCTCATCATTTTCTATGGCTTATTGGAGAGGCAATATTCCACTTCCTGCCTGTAGGCATTACTTGGTCTATTTCCAGGAAAATGGGTACAACTCAAATTTTGGGGATAGTATTGGGATTGACATTGGTTTCTCCGCAACTTTTAAACGCTTATGGTGTAGCAGGCGGTGAAGCAGCTCCGTTCTGGGACTTTGGCTTTGCGCAAGTTAAGATGATAGGCTATCAAGCTCAGGTTATACCTGCTATGCTTGCAGGTTTCTTGCTTTCATTTTCGGAATTAAAATTGCGTAAGGTGATCCCTCAATCTATTTCCATGATATTGGTACCATTACTTTCCTTAGTGCCAACAGTTTTAATAGCTCATATTATTTTAGGACCTATTGGTTGGGCTATTGGATCCTTTATATCCAATATAGTATATAAAGGGCTGACTTCCACATTGAGATGGCTTTTTGCAGCTATATTTGGATTTGCATATGCTCCTTTGGTAATCACAGGACTTCATCATATGACAAATGCTATAGACCTTCAGCTGATGAGCGAATTTAATGGAACCAATCTCTGGCCAATGATTGCATTATCCAATATTGCTCAAGGCTCAGCAGTACTTGCTATGATCTATCTGAATAAGGACAATGAAGAAGAAAAACAGGTTTCAATTCCTGCTACAATTTCATGTTACCTAGGAGTAACAGAGCCTGCGATGTTTGGAATAAATTTAAAATATATTTATCCTTTCTTAGCGGCTATGATCGGTTCATCAATTGCAGCAGTATTTTCCGTTGGCACAAATGTCATGGCAAATTCAATAGGAGTTGGTGGGTTACCGGGGATATTGTCTATTCAGCCACAATATATGCTTAAATTTGCTATAGCAATGGTAATAGCAATAGTAGTCCCATTTGTATTAACCGTAGTATTTTCAAAGACAAAGATGAATAAAAAACAAGAGGCTGTATGACAAGGAGTTAGGACATGAAAGATTTTGCAAAGAGTGTGGTTTACCAGGTATACCCAAAATCCTTCAAAGATTCAGATGGAGATGGAGTAGGAGACTTAAAAGGAATTACTCAAAAGTTGGATTATTTGAAGACGCTTGGAGTTGATTATATTTGGATTACACCATTTTATATATCCCCGCAAAGGGATAACGGATATGATATCGCAGATTATTTAAAAATAGATCCCTTATTTGGCACCATGGACGACTTTGAAAGGCTGGTCAAGGAAGCTAATGACAAGGGTATGGATATAATGCTCGATATGGTATTTAATCACACATCCATAGAGCATGAATGGTTCAAAAAAGCTATAAAAGGGGATGAATATTACAAAGAATTTTATATATTTAAAGAGCCCAAAGATGGTAAAGAACCTACCAACTGGATTTCAAAATTTGGCGGTTCAACTTGGCAATATGTAAAAGATCAGGATCAATATTATCTGCATCTATTTGACGTGACTCAGGCAGACTTGAATTGGGATAATGAGAATTTAAGAAAAGAAATATATAAAATAGTGAATTTTTGGATAGATAAAGGGGTAAAGGGCTTTCGATTTGATGTAATAAATTTAATCTCAAAGCCTAAAGTATTTGAAGATGATTTGAATGGTGACGGTCGAAAACTTTATACTGATGGAGCTGATATTCACAAATATCTTAAGGAATTAAACAAAAACACCTTTGGCAAATACGAGGATATTATAACTGTTGGAGAAATGTCGTCGACAACTCTTGAAGATTGTATACGATATTCGAATCCAAAGGAAGAAGAACTGTCCATGGTTTTTAATTTTCATCATTTGAAGGTTGACTACAAGGATAATGAAAAGTGGACTCTTATGGATTTTGACTTTCTAAAATTAAAGGAAATTTTTGAATATTGGCAAGTTGGAATCCAAGAGGGCAATGGATGGAACGCAGTGTTTTGGTGCAACCATGACCAGCCTCGCGTGGTTTCAAGGTTTGGAAATGATGATAAGTACATCAAGGAATCAGCCAAGATGCTGGCTACTGCCATTCATATGCTGAGAGGGACACCTTATATTTATCAAGGGGAAGAAATTGGTATGACAAATCCCAAGTTTGACAGCATTGATGATTATAGAGACGTCGAAACTATAAATAGCTATAATGAAATGAAAGCGGATGGAATAGATGAGGATTTGATATTAAAAATAGTCGGTTCCAAGTCAAGGGACAATGGAAGGACTCCTATGCAGTGGGATTCTAATACAAGTGCCGGTTTTACAACCGATGCACCGTGGATAAACCTATCGCAAAATTATAAGGAGATAAATGTGGAAAATTCATTGAATGATGAGGACTCCATATTTTGGCACTATAGAAAGCTTATTGACTTAAGAAAAGAATATGACATCATTGCCTATGGCAGTTTCAAGATGATTTTGAAGGAGCATAAAGATATTTTTGCATATATCAGGGAATATAAGGGTGAAAGATTGTTGGCAATTAACAATTTTTACGAAAGAGAAACATATTTTGAGCTGCCAAGTGAATTGGATTTTGATGATTTCAAGTCAAAGATACTGATTTCAAATTATAAGGACTCTCCTATCTGTTATAAAAAAATACTTCTAAGACCATATGAATCAATAGTTTATCATTTATACAGTTAATATGCTGTCTGTAAGCAATAGAGATTTGTTCTTGTGGAATAAGGATGTTAATGGTAAAATAGTCAAAGGTGATTGATATGCACGCTAAATATATAAGTATCTATAAGGAAATTTTATCAAAAATTGAGGGCGGTGAAATATCTTCAGGTACCTTTTTACCATCAGAATCCGAATTGATGAAAAAATATGACGTTTCCAGAGATACCATAAGAAAGTCATTAGATCTATTGGCAAAGAACGGTTTTATTGAAAAGGTGAAGGGCAAGGGCTCATTAGTATTGGATATCCATAAGCTTGATTTCCCGGTTTCCAATCTGGTTAGTTTCAAAGAACTTGCAGAAAAAATGGATAATCGTGTTCAGACTATATTAGTGGATTTGGAGTTGATTAGCCCGGACAAACAAATAATGAAAGACCTTAATATATCAAAAGAAGAAAATGTCTGGAAAGTTATCCGAATAAGAGAGATCGACAAGGAAAAGATTATCTTGGACAAGGATTATATCGTTGAGGGCATTGTTCCCGATTTAACAAAAGATATTTGCATGGATTCAATCTATGAATATGTTGAAGAAGGTCTTGGGCTTCAAATAAGCTTTGCGAAAAAGGAAGTTACTGTACAGAATGCTACTAAAGAGGATAGAAAATACTTAGATTTAGATGACAGCGATATGGTGGTGGTTGTAAAAAATTATGTTTATTTAAGCAATGCCATATTGTTTCAGTATACTGAGTCAAGGCATAGGCCTGATAAATTTAGATTTGTTGATTTTGCTAGAAGAGGATATTGAATATGAAGCTACCGGTAAATAATATAACCGGTAGCTTCCATATTTTAACGAATTAGTATAATATATAGTTGAGTAATGTTAAAATGTATATTCTTAATAGAGGTGGTTTGATGGATAATATTATAAAAGAAGAAATAATTGACGTCAAAGAAAAACCATATGCAATTAAGATACAAGCTATGAATGGATATCCGATTCATTGGCATGAAAATATTACTGAAGTATTGATGCCCTTGGAGGATTCTATTGAAGTTTATGCTAATTTTGAACACATCTTGGTGAAAAAAGGTGACTTCTGGATTGTGAACAATAAAACCATACATTCCGTTAAAAGCTCTTCAAAGGTGATGGTTGCAGTTTTTCATATTGATTTAAATTATTATGAGAAATACTTTGAGTATATTAAGTATATGTTCTTTAGGAATAATATGTATTCTGAGGACAATGTTATAATAGAAAGCGATAATTATGATGATGATAAAAGGAGTTCATATAAGGTAAGGTTTAGAAATTTATTGATTAGCGTTTTAACAGATGCCACAAGTAATGATAAGATCGCTAAAGAACTTACCAAAGACTCTATTTATCAATTGGTAGCTTTTATGGTTAAAGAATTTGACTGGCTCAAGTTTGCAAATAAAAGCAATAAAAATTTTAGTCCCTTACAATTGAATAGATATCATAGAAGTATTAAATACATTGATGAAAATTATAAGGATAAAATAACTTTGGATGATATTGCTAATAATGAGTATATTACCAAAAATTATTTGTCTCATCTATGGAGAAACTTAAGTTATTTTAGTTTTCAAGAACGGCTTAATTATGAGAGGGTAATGAAATCAGGGTTTTTATTGCTTACTGCAAATATGAGTATATCATCCATATCCGAAAGTTGTGGATTTTCCGATGTAAAATATTATTATTTACATTTTAAGCGATGGTATGGGTGTAGCCCGTTAGAGTTTAAAAAAAGATGTCTGGACTTTATGCATATAAATTTAAGTTATGAGGATTTGGAATTAGACAATATGGCAAAAATCATTGAAGACTATATTAAAAATATAATACTCCCTGAATATGCTAGGGAAAATATCTGGAATACCACAGAATTATTTGATAATTATGTAAGGATGAAATATTTATATAAAATTGACAAAATAACCCCGCAAAGACCCCCTCGAAATGTTTCTATTGACATTTTAAACACAAATAACTTTAAGATGATAAAAAATATTCCCTATTTCAATTGGCAAAATATTGATTTGTTAGTAAATTTTAGCGAAACCTCTAATTTTGACTTTAATATTAAGATTGAATGTGAAAAAATAAACAATAAAAACTTTAAAAAGGTCGTGGGTAAATTTTTGAATTCCTGCATATATAGGTATAGTGAAATTACTATTGCTAAATGGGTTTTCTTTATATTTTATAGCGATGAGATGTCTTTTAAACGTGCAAATGCTATTGGAGATTTGATAGAATCGAAAATTGAAAACGCTAAAATAAAGTATTTCTTTGAAGTTTAGCAGACAAATATGTCTATACAACTTTGTTAAAAACCACACAATCATCAATAGAAATTAAAGATTGTTAATTATATAATTAATGATGGTGAGGTTAATTATATAATGGTAAGGGGGATTCAAATGAAAGGTTTTGCTATGTTGGGAATTAATGAACTTGGCTGGATTGAAAAAGAAATACCTACTATGACAGATTATGACGCAATAGTTAAGCCGATTGCTGTTTCACCGTGTACATCCGATATACATACAGTTTTTGAAGGAGCATTAGGTGACAAAAAAGACATGATATTAGGGCATGAAGCGGTAGGTGAAGTTGTAGAAATAGGAAAAGAGGTAAAAGATTTTAAACCAGGAGATAGAGTTATTGTACCTGCTATTACACCGGATTGGAGAACTATTGAGAGTCAACAAGGATTTCCTCAACATTCCGGAGGGATGCTATCAGGGTGGAAATTCTCAAACTTTAAAGATGGAGTATTTGCTGAATTTTTCCATGTAAATGATGCAGATATGAATTTGGCTAATTTACCGGAGGATATTTCTATTGAGACTGCAGTTATGCTAACGGATATGGTTACTACAGGATTTCATGGAGCTGAACTGGCAAATATAGATTTAGGTGATGTAGTTGCTGTCATTGGAATAGGACCTGTAGGATTAATGGCTATAGCAGGCGCAAAGATTCAAGGAGCAAGTAGAATTATAGGAGTAGGGAGCAGAAAGGCTCTGGTTGATGCTGCGATGTACTATGGAGCTACGGATATTATTAACTACAGAAATGGTGCTATCGATGAACAGATAATGGAAGCTACAGATGGTAAAGGCGTAGATAGAGTAATAATAGCAGGAGCTAAACCTACTATAATGAATACTGCTGTAAAGATAGTCAAACCCGGCGGCAGGGTATCGAATGTAAATTATTATGGGGAAGGAGATATTATTCCGATTCCCAGACTTGATTGGGGTTGTGGAATGGCGCACAAGACTATAGTAGGAGGTCTAACTCCCGGCGGAAGAGATAGAATGGAAAGATTAATTAAATTAGTAAAATATAATAGGGTAGATCCTTCAAGATTGGTAACACATAAATTCCATGGTTTTGATCATATAGAAGAAGCATTGATGCTTATGAAAGATAAGCAGCAAGACTTGATTAAACCCATTGTATTTATCGATTAGACGAATGTATTATACGGAACCTAAATCATAGGTTCTGTTTTTTTGAAGCAAAGATTGCTCATTCTTATTTATTAAAGACTTTTAAAATAGCAAAGTAGGGTATTATATAATTAATATGTAGAAAGACGAAAATAATTTGGAAAGGAGATTGAAATGGATTACAGGAAATTTGGAAACAAGTATGTCGTTAGGCTTGAAAAGGGCGAAGAGATAGTGAGTTCACTAAAGGAATTATCTAGAAAAGAAAAAATAAGCCTTGGAAGGATTTCAGGTATCGGAGCAGTAGGAGAAGTGGAAATAGGATATTTTGAAACAAAAATCAAAGAATATCACTCCAAAGTATTAAAGGGAGATATGGAGATATTAAATCTCAATGGGAATATATCTGAAATGAATAATGAAGTTTATTTACACCTTCATATTACAATTGCTGATGATAATTTAAACGCGGTAGGCGGGCATCTGAATTCAGCAATTATCAGTGCTACAGGAGAAATAGTAATTGATGTCATAGAAGGGAAAGTCGATAGGGAATTGGATGAGGATATTGGATTGAATCTTATATTATTTACATAATATTACTATCATGATAGTATATTTATGTAAGATAATATTGGATGTTAAAAATAAAGGGGGCAGTCGTATTGGCTAAAAAATATATTCCTGAACCATTTAGAATTAAAATGGTAGAAACTATTAAAGTACTTACTCGTGAAGAGAGAAAACAAAAAATCAAGGAAGCTAATTATAATCTTTTTAGTCTTAGGGGGGAAGACGTTTACATTGATTTATTAACAGATTCCGGAACTAATGCCATGAGTGATGTTCAATGGGCAGGAGTCATGAGGGGCGACGAGGCATATGCAGGTGGAAGAAGCTATTTTAGACTAGTGGAGGCCGGACAGGATATATTTGGCTATGAATATATTCAACCGGTACATCAGGGAAGAGCAGCTGAAAAAGTTTTATTCAATTTGTTGGTAGGATCGGGTAAATTTGCCATATCCAATATGTTTTTTGATACAACCAGAGCTCATGTAGAGCTTGCAGGTGCAAGAGCTATTGACTGTGTGGTAAAAGAAGCATTGGATCCATCTTTGAGAGCACCTTTTAAAGGAAATATGGATGTTGAAAAACTTGAAAGCTTAATCAAAGACCACGGCAAGGAAAATGTTGGATTAGTTGTAATGACTATAACAAACAATTCAGCAGGCGGACAACCTGTTTCTGTTCAAAACATGAGAGAAGTCTCAGCTGTTTGTAAGAAATACGGGATTCCATTATGTATAGATGCCGCAAGGTTTGCTGAAAATGCCTTTTTCGTTAAACGAGATGAAGAAGGATTTAAAAATTCTTCTATCAAAGAAATAACTAAAGAAATGTTTAGTTACGCTGATATGTTTACTATGAGTGCAAAAAAAGATGCAATTGTCAATATGGGGGGACTTATTGGGATTAAGGACAATGAGGAATTATATCAAAGAGTAAAGGAAAACTGTATTTCATTTGAAGGATTCATTACATATGGAGGGCTTTCAGGCAGAGATTTGGAGGCGCTTGCTATTGGGCTATATGAAGGTATGGATGAACAATATCTGGAGTATAGAAATGGTCAAATGGAATATCTGGCAAGTATATTAGATGATGAAGACATTGCATATCAATCTCCTGTAGGGGGGCACGGATTGTTTATAGATGCTAAGGCAATGTTTCCGCAAATTCCGTATTATGAATTCCCGGGGCAAGCATTGGGTATAGAATTGTATAAAGAGGCAGGTATCAGAGCATGCGATATAGGTTCATATATGTTGGGAAATGATCCGGATACCGGTAAGCAACTGGAAGCTGATTTTGAATTTACAAGACTTGCTATTCCAAGAAGGGTCTATACACAAGCGCATTTTGATATAATGGCAGAAGCTTTAATTGCAATTAAGAAGAGAGCAAGTGAAGTTTCAGGATATAGAATCACATGGGAACCTAAAATATTGAGACATTTTACGGCTAAACTTGAACCAATTGAAAAATAATATTATAATGAGTTAAAGATTCAAATATAGTTTAAAGTGAACAAAGATGGATTCAATAAATCCATCTTTGTTCACTTATTTATTCTATAAGATGAAATTTATTTTATTGAGAGGTGATATAGTGATAGATAATAAATATATACAAATCCATAATATCAATAATATAACGCAACTCAAAGTTGTATTAGATAAATACGATATGAAATTTAATGAGGATAGGTACATGATACTCTTGAATTTTTTGAAAAATTATTCCTCAATAAAAAAGAGAGATATAAAATTAGAAGAACTTCAGGACATTGTTATTCAGTTAGGCGGAGAAATTGGAAAATAGTTTTTCTCATATTTATCTGTTGATTTCATCAATATATTTCTTTACCATTAAAATAAGGCTTGGTAATATTTTGCTTTAAATAAGCCAGCTATCTGGTATAAGAAAGGATGGATAATAAATGTCAAAGAAAAAGCTGCTTTCATTTTTCCTTGTTATTCTGTTGGTTATTTCAAGTACTGTAGGCTGTACTAAAAATAAACCAGTTGATGAGCCGGGAACAGGAAATGTAACTAATCAACCCGAAGAAAATTCTGATTTGGGAAAAGTTGAAGAAGAATTCAAGTTATTTGACGAGAATGGTTCACCTCTAAATCCTCCAAGAGATGCAATAGGTAAAAATGGGATTGTATCATCTGAAAGGTATGAAGCATCAAAAATTGGTGCGGAAATCATAGAAAAGGGAGGTAATGCTGTAGATGCGGCTGTTGCTACTGCATTTGCATTAGGTGTTTGTGAGCCGAATGCATCTGGTTTAGGCGGCGGAGGGTTTATGACCTTAAGAATTGCTGAAACCGGGGAAACAGTTTTCATAGACTTTAGAGAGGTAGCACCGGAATTAGCAACTCCGGACATGTACAAAGTGGATGAAGAAGGAAATGTAATTGATAATCTTTCATGGCAAGGTGGTTTAGCTGTGGGCGTACCGGGTGAAGTAGCCGGGCTGTTACATATACTTGAGAAATATGGAACAATGTCAAGGGAAGAAGTAATTAGACCTGCTATTGAATTAGCAACTAATGGATATGTAGTAACCCCTATAGCTCTGGGAAATATTAATGATGCATATGAAACTATGATGAAATTTCCGGAGTTAGGTGAAATCTATCTAAATGATGGTTTACCTCCTTCAGTCGGGGACTATATAAAAAATCCAGATTTGGCGAAAACACTTCAAATTATTATTGATAAAGGTGCGGATGGCTTTTATAAGGGAGAAGTAGCAGATGCTATCGTGGAATCATGTAAAAAATACGGTGGAATAATATCTCATAGCGATCTTGAAAATTATAAGGTTATCGAAAGAGAACCTGTTACAGGAAGTTATAGAGGTTATGAAATCATATCTTCTCCACCACCAAGTTCCGGCGGCACGCATCTTCTTCAGATATTAAATATACTTGAGAATTTTGATGTAGGAAGCATGGAACCTTATTCAGCGGAACATATGCATTTATTGTCAGAAGCATTTAAAATAGCATATGCTGATAGAGCTAAATATATGGGAGATCCTGACTATATTGAGGTTCCTTTAAATGGATTGTCTAATAAAGATTATGCAGAAAAACTTGCAGAAAAGATAGATATAAATAAATCTCAAACTTATGAGGCTGATGATCCTTGGAAATATGAAGGAGATAGCACAACTCATCTTTCTGTTGCAGATAAAGATGGTAATATGGTAGCCATAACAAAAACTCTAAATTACTATTTTGGCAGTGGCGTTTGTGTAGGAGGGTATGGCTTTATATTGAACAATCAAATGGATGACTTTTCCCCTTATCCGGATGAACCAAACTCTGTTGCTCCCGGGAAAAAACCTTTAAGCTCAATGTCTCCTACCATGGTATTAAAAGATGGAAAACCATTCATGGTTTTAGGAGCACCGGGTGGTTCATCAATATTTGCAATAGTTGCACAGACAATTAGTAATGTTATTGATTTCGATATGGACATGCAGGAAGCTATAAGCATGCCAAGAATTTGGGATAATCTTGACAATGTTATAACATATCAAGATGGAATATCTGAAGAAGAGGTAAATAAGCTTGTTGAAATGGGGCATGAAGTTTACCATATGGCAAATGATACATTTGGATATATTCAAGGTGCGCTTTACAAAGAAGACGGTACAATTCATGGAGGCGCTGACCCATATTGTGATTCAAAGGCAGTAGGTTTTTAGAGATATTATTAATTTTAACAGTGACGGAATATTTATTCCGTCCTGTTGATTTATATTAGGAGGATATCAATGATTTCAAACAAAAAAATTAATTTATTTATAGTATTGTTGATTGCTTTTTCACTTTCCCTTACAGGTTGTGCAAAAGAAGGCACTAATAGTGATTCCGATAAAGATCAGGTTGTTACAGATAATTCTGGTAACACTTCGGAAAATAGTTCAGAAAATGGGCGAAAAACAAGTAATGAAAACAAGGTAGTTTATGAAAATGGAGAGTTTAATGTAAAATTAGAAGATCCTGTCTTCGTTACATCTGTCGGTCAAAGTGCTGATGTTTCAATGTTAGATGCTCTGATGAAAAAAATAGGAAGAGAATACACATTAGACCCAGTGGCTAATGCGGAAGATATGGAGGATAGTAAAACCATATTAATTGCAGCTGGTGCAAGCTCTAAAGGATTAGGAGCTGCAGGAATATCAGTTGAGGATGAAACTAAAAGAACTGAAGAAATTATAGACATGGTAAAGGATAACGATGATATAAAGGTAGTTTTAGTTCATCTTGGCGGTCAAGCTCGCCGTGGCACACTTTCAGATCAATTTACTAATCTAATTTTTGATATTTCAGATTATATGATTGTTGTAGAAGATGGTAATTCTGATGGTATTTTTACAGATTATTCTTCTGATAACAGTATACCTATTTCTTTAGTGTTGAATATTTCTGATGCTGTTGAACCACTAAAAGCGTTACTTGAAAATGAATGATTGGAGGGATTTGATTGGAAATAGAATTCATAATATTTATTTCTATGATAGGGATATTCCTATTGTTTAATATTTTATTGAAGCTTCCGGTAAGTCTTTCCATGGTTGCCGGTGCTATAGTGGGTGCTTTAATTGGCGGAGAAGGAATCCCTCTTAGACATCTCTTTGAGGGAACTTTTGTCTATATTGATACCATACTTATTATTTCAACCGCAATGATTTTTATGATGGTTATTCAAGAATCAGGTTTATTAGAAGCATTAACTTCATCAATAGTGAGAAAATTTTATAAAAGCCCCATAGTGATGTTAATATTATTGATGTTTATTATTATGTTTCCGGGTATGATAACCGGATCATCAACTGTAGCTGTTTTGAGTGCGGGGGCAATTGTTGCGCCGATTCTAATTATGATGGGAATTCCAAATCCGAAAACAGGTGCTATAATAGCTATTGGAGCTATTATGGGTATGGCTGCCCCACCCGTAAATATACCGGCTATGCTTATTGCTGGAGGGGTAGACATGCCGTATATTGGATTTGAAGGACCGTTATTATTTTTAACTGTTCCTTGTGCAATATTTACTGTATTATTTTTAGGGTTAAAAGATTCTAAAAAAGTAGATTTTGAAAATATAAAAGGAAAGTTAAATTATGAGACTTATAACGAATATGGACTTAAACTCTATCTTCCTCTAATTGTACTTGTTGTATTAATGATTATAACTAGAGCTATGCCAACAGTAGTTCCTAATCTTGGGATGCCTTTAATATTTTTAATTAGTAGTGCTGTTGGTATATTTACAGGCAAAAAATTCAACTTAAAGAACACCTTGGTAGAATCTATGAAGACTACAATTCCCGTTTTAGGGAAATTAATGGGTGTTGGGATGTTTATTCAAATCATGACACTTACAGGAGTCAGAGGGTTTATAGTAAATAATGCCTTAAACTTAAATCTTGCTATGTTGTATATAGCTATTATTGTGATATTACCTGCGTTTGGAGCAGTTTCATCCTATGGAGGAGCATCAGTTTTGGGAGTGCCTTTCCTATTGGCATTGTTAAGCGGAAATCAAATAGTAACTGCGGCTACTCTCTCATTTATAGCATCTTTAGGAGACTTAATGCCTCCAACAGCTTTAGCGGGGAATTATTCAGCTCAGATTGTTAACGAAAAATATTCAGAAGTATTAAAATTTGCAGCTATTCCATTTTTTGTTTGTTTAGGATTTGCATTATTATGCTTATTGACATCAAATAAGCTAGGATTTTTGATTTTTTAGGAGGGAAATTAATGCTTTATATTTATCTTGGAATAGTTTTACTAATTGTAATTTTAATTTTAAAAAATATGTTTGAAGAAAAGGACATTTTCTTCCAAATAGATGCAGCTTTAGTGTTAATTCCATTAATTTTACGATTATTATTAATCAAATGAAGGACGGTGGACACAATTGAAGATAGAGGTCAAAAATGAAAAGACTTCAGCAATAATCATATGTATTATTGCTGCTTTATGTATATTCTCTTTATCAAAACAGTTTAAATCTATGTTAGTTGAAGAACCGATTTATCCTGGAAAAGGGGTAAGTGAGATAAAGATGTTAAGTGATTATTTTGAGGATATTAAAGGTACACCGGGTGATACGGAAGTATATGTATTAAAAGGAGAGAAACCCGGCGGAAGTATTTTAGTGTTAGGAGGTACGCATCCTAATGAGCCTTCTGGATTTGTTTCTGCTATTTTACTTATTGAAAATGCAGTGCCTGAACAAGGAACGATGTTTGTAGTTCCAAGAACCAATAATAGTGGATTCACTCATGATGACCCACAAGAAGGTTCTCCAATGAGATTTACTATAGATACTCCTAGTGGAGAGAGGTGGTTTAGGTTTGGCTCCAGAGCAACAAATCCTATACATCAATGGCCTGATCCTGATATTTATGTTCATAAGTCCTCTGGACAAAAATTATCAGGTAGTGAAACTCGTAATATAAATAGAACATATCCCGGAAGAGCGGATGGAAGCTTTACTGAAAAAGTTAGTTATGCCATCACGGAGATGATAAAACAAGAGAATATAGATATTACCGTTGATTTACATGAGGCGTCACCGGAATATCCAACCATTAATGCCATAGTTGCTCATGAGAAGGCTATGCCTTTGGCATCTCAAGCTCTAATTAATATGCAAATTGAGGGAATAAATATTAGCCTTGAGCCTTCTCCAACCAATCTTAGAGGATTAACGCATCGTGAGTTAGGAGATCACACGGATACGTTAGCATTGCTTATGGAAACAGCGAATCCATCTCAAGGAAGGCTTAGAGGTAAAACAGATTCTGACCTGGTCGTAAATGGTAAAGATAAGTTTTATGTAAGAGCAGCAGAACATGGTAGACTGTATGTTCCTTTTGATGAAAAAGGACATCCTCTAAGCGAGCGTGTAGCAAGGCATATCACAGGAGTTAAGGAATTTTATACAGTTTTTGGCGAGCAAAATCCAGATAAAAATATAGATATAAAAGGAATTCCAAACTATGAAGATATGATAAATCATGGGTTGGGAGAGTATTTACAACCTCGATAAATCAAACTTGTATGTTGCTTTTAATAAAGCAAACAAAGGAGTTTATATATGGAATACCTAATAATTTTAATTACAGTTATTTATATCTTTAAGCTATTAATTGAAAAATATTACGTTAAAATATATCGAAGTAAATTAAAACATGTCATATATGTAAATGGGACGCGAGGAAAGTCTACTGTTACACGGCTTATTTATGCTGGATTAAAAGCTTCAGATTTGCGATGCTCAGCCAAAACGACCGGAACAGTTCCGATATATATTGATCCGGAAGGTATTGAGCACAGTATTAAGAGAAAAGGAAGGACAAATATTAAGGAGCAGATACAGATTCTTAAAAGAGCTAATGAGGATAATTCTGAAGTATTAGTTATTGAGTGCATGGCAATAACACCTGAATTACAATATGTATCTCAACATAAAATGCTAAAATCAGATATCGGTGTTATTACAAATGTTCGCATGGATCACAGTGATGTCATGGGGAACACATTAACAAAGATTGCATATTCCTTAAGCAATACAATACCAAGTCAAGGTACTTTATTCACTACGGAAAATAAGTATTATTTTATTTTCGACAAAATATGTGATAAACTGGACACAGTATCATATTTAGTAGATGTGGATAACAGCTTACCTGATTTTGACTTTAAAGATAATATATCTCTTGCTCTTGCAGTATGCGAATATTGTGGAATTAATCGGGAAAATGCATTGATAAGTATGAAAGACTTTATTCGCGATCCTTACTCTTTATCAATATATAAGTTTGAAAATGGCGGTCTATTTGTTAATGGCCTTTCTATAAATGATGTTGATTCCACTGAAATAGTTTATAATTATATTATGGATAGATATAAATTTAACGATAAGGAATTTATAATTCTTATTAATAATCGAGTAGATAGAGGTTATAGAACCAGACTGCTAATAGATTTTATTGGGAAAATCGGAGCAAGTAGGGTCTGGATTAGTGGCGATAATCGTTACTATGCATATATGTATCTTAAAAAGATGTATCCAAAGAAAAACATAGAAATTTTTAGAAATATTAAAGATATTCCATTCAAGAGTCTGGGTTATAGTGATATTGTTTTTGCTATAGGGAATATAGGTAAGAATGGTATAGAATTGATGGATAGAGTATCAAGGGAAGGTGAGTTATTTGTCTAAGGAGTGTATGATTCTTGGTATTCTATTAAGTATAATATATTATGAGCTTACTGAAATTTCCCCGGGAGGATTAATAGTCCCGGGATACATTGCTCTTTACATTAATTCACCTGAAAAAATATTTTATACGCTTATAATATCCATATTGACTTTTTTAATTGTTAAGGTCATCGGAAGTTTTGCCATATTATATGGTAAGAGAAGATTTGCTATTATGATATTATTTTCATTTATTATAAAATATTTTATTGGGCTTTTTCATATAATTCCCGGGAATTTAGATGTTATAGGATATTTAATACCTGGAATTATTGCACAAGATTTTGAAAAGCAGGGAATATTTAATACAATAATTTCTTTAAGTATAGTTGTGGCCATTTTAGTATTGATATTGTTGCTGTTTAACATATCAGTATTTTAGTTTAAGGTGGTTATATATGAAAAAAATATTGCACAATAAAAGAGTCATTTTATTTATAGCTGTATTGTATAGTATCGTTTCTCTACTGATAATTGTAAAAACCAAAAGTGTTGTCAAAGGTTCCTTATATAAAGAAAAAGTAGAAGCTGCCAATATTATGAGAAATTCTATGGGAGTCATTAAGAATAGAAAACTTGAGATTGGTCTATCTATTGATTCAATAGACATTAATTCTACTGGTATGATTGGGGAACAATACTCGCCCATCACTACTACGCTTGGCTCTATTGAAGCAAAGCGTACAAGTTCTAATCCAGATATGGCAGCATTGGTAGTACATATGTTGGGGCAACTGAATATTCAAAAAGGAGATATGGTTGGTGCTAATTTTTCGGGAAGTTTTCCTTCTTTAAATATTGCAGTATTAGCAGCGTGTGATGCCATGGATTTAGATATTGTGTACATATGCTCGATAGGTTCATCAAATTATGGAGCTAATCAGATAGAATTTACATTTCCTGATATGGCTAACTATTTAGTTGGTAAAGGCATTTTATCTACTAATGTAACTCTTGTAACCCCTGGAGGAGAAGATGACTCGGGCTCTTTTATGGATAGGCAAATATTGAATAATATAACTGATAGAATTAAAGGTTATAATATAGAGGTGTTACGTGAGCCTGATTTCAATAAAAATATTGAAAAAAGGATAGAAATCTATGATGAAAATGATATTGATGTTTTCATTAGCGTAGGTGGAAATATTACATCTATGGGAATAGATGATTATTCTGAACCAATTAAAGAGGGAATAGTTGATACAGTTGATAAAGTTAGTGAAAAAAGCGGGCTAATAGAAATCTATTCCCATAGGGGAGTTCCTACGATAAATTTATTGAATATGAAAGGACTAACTAAAAAATACGGATTACCATATGATCCAATAGGATTTGGTCAAATTGGAGAAGGCCCTATTTATCATGAGGTTGAATACAATAAAGGTCTGATTATTTTTTCTATTGGTATTATATTTATTTTATTAATTTATGTAAAAAGACGGACTGATGCTTATGAAGAATAATAATGGAATATTTGAGATAGAAAAGCCAATGTTTTATATGGGTATAATCTTGGTGCTAATTGGACTTCTTATGCCCTTATTTCTTAATGTAAAATTGATGGGAATTTATTCAGATTTAAGCAAAGCTACTTCTGAAGACGAAAAGATATATGTAATCATTGCAGCATTAAAGCTTATATTTTTAAATAGCATAAGGGCTTTTCCTCACTATCTGGGAGTATTTTGTATTGTTGAATCTATGGATACATCATTGATAAAGGAAAAAGGTAAAATTATAAAACCCCTTCTAGTATTTTTTCTAATTATTTTAGTATATTACTTAATTGAATTAATTTATGGAATAAAATATGATTTTGGGATACCTGCTGTCTTAATAATAGCGATGATAATTGCTTTAGATAAGATAGGCTTTAATATAATAAATTTTAGTAAAAAGGCAATTATGATTTTTATGTTAATTGCAGCGATTCAATGTTTAGATATGATACCTTCATTATCGGGATGGGCATTTGGTAGAGGAGAGGCCTCAAATGATATAAAGATGATATCGGATTTTTTGGGTGCTAATTATTTTCTGCAAATTACGGCTATTCTATTATTTGTTTTGCTTTTTTCTATTGCTTTTGAGCTACTGAAATTGATAATGGACGAAAGAAGACTGCTAACAATAAATGAAGAGAAAGAATACAATGAAAAAATGCTTAGCAAAACACGTATGCAAGTATTGGAAAATCGCACATATAAGGAATTACAGAATTTAGTACATGATCTCAAAACTCCTCTAACATCTGCATTAGCATTAGTAGGTGTAGTAAAGATGAACGAAGAAAATGACAAAAATGTAGAATATTTGTCTAAAATTGAATTTTCAATTGAAAGTATGAATCAGATGATATCTGAAATATTATATGAGGAACATAAAAGTCTTATTACTACAAAGGAACTGGTTGATTATTTACTTTCCAGTATATCAAGCGCAGAATATGCTTTGAAAGTAAGGGTTGATAATTTTGTACCCAATTCCATTATAAATGTGAACAAAATAAGATTTACCAGGGCACTTATCAATATTTTTGAGAACTCATTTTATGCTATAGATAAAGAAGAGGGGAAAATAATATTGTCTATCAATAGTATTGTTAAGGAAAAGATGTCGTATATTCAATTTATTATTATAGATAATGGAAGCGGCATCTCTTTGGACATGCTGGATAGGATATGGAGTAGTGGATTTAGTTCTAGAAATTCACTTGGTTTAGGATTGAAATTTGTTAAAGAAGTTGTAAGCACGCATAATGGCACAATAGAAGTCAATAGTATTGCAAAGCAGGGAACTACTGTCATAATTCATATACCAGAAGGTGACTTAGATGAGTGATAAAATATCAATTTTGGCCATTGATGATGATAAGGAAATACTATATGCACTTGGAGTAGTATTTGAACAAAAGGGATGGATATATTATTCTGCTGAAGATGTGGGTAAAGGAATAAAAATATACGAGGATAAAATACCAAGTATTGTTCTTATAGACTATCATCTGCCGGGAGAAAATGGAATAGAGGGTGTTAAGAAAATAAGAAAACTTTCAGAAGATGTCCCTATAATAGTCTTTACTGTGGAGGAAGATCAAAAAGTTGCAGATGAATTTCTTAATGCTGGTGCTACTGATTTTGCTTTAAAACCCATAAAAGCTCCGGATATAATTTCAAGAATAAATTTACATGTTGAACTAATGACTATGAAAAACAAAGATTCTGCAATAGATGACTTTGTAGTCAAAGGTATCAGCAGGTCTACATTAAAATTAATAGAAGAGTACATAAAAAAATGCAAGGATTCAGTTACTGTGGAGCGAATTTCCAAAGGTACAGGATTTGCAGAACAAACTGTATACAGGTATCTACAATATTTAACTAGTACTGGAAAAGTTCAAGTAAATGAAACATATGGCAAGGTAGGAAGACCAAAAAAACACTATAAATTGAAATGAAAGATATGATTTATCCTACTAATAAAACACCTCCAAATGGTTAAACTAACCTCGGAGGTGTTTTTTATGGCAGTAGCACATAAAGGTGCAATATCATTTGGATTGGTCTATATACCGGTAGATTTATATACTGCGACGGGAGATTCAGGAGTTAGTTTCAATCAGCTTCATAAGGTATGCAGGCAGAGAATAAGATATAAAAAGTATTGTCCCACATGCAATGTTGATGATTTAAAATCGGATGATATAATCAAAGGCTATGAATATGAAAAAGGGAAATATGTAGTTATGGAGGATGAAGATTTAGAGAAAACTAAGACACAGAAAGACAAAAATATTACGATTCTACATTTCGTAGATTTAGATGAAATTGACCCCATATTTTATGAAAAGACATATTATGTGGTGCCAAATGGCAGCGACAAGGCATATGCATTGCTCAAGACTGCTCTGGAAAATGAGCATAAGGTGGCAATTGCCAAAACTGTATTGGGAACAAAAGAAAAATTGGTTACTATTCGTTCGACCAAAGAGGGACTAGTGCTGGAAACGATGTATTTTTTAGAAGAAATCAGAGTCGTTCCAAAGGCATTTGTTCAGGCGGAATTAAATGAGTCCGAGCTGGATATGGCAAAGATGCTTATCAACAATATGACAAATGAGTTTAAACCTGAACTATATAGGGATACCTACAGTGAAAGAGTAAAAGAAGCTATACAGAAGAAGGTTGAAGGTGAAGAGATTGTGGAAGAGGCTCCTCAGGAAAGGACAAATGTTATAGATTTGATGGAGGCTTTAAAGAGGAGTGTAGAGGCAACAAAGAAGGCACAATAACAATTCACAATTCACAATTCACAATTCACAATTCACAATTCACAAATAAAAAACAGTGAAGAACTAAGAACCCATTAGGATCTCTACTATCTTTTTAGCTCATACTAAAATGGGATTCTTCACTGAAGCTATTGAAGTTTAGAATGACGCAAGCATTGATTATACTGTATTCATTAACCCGAATTTACTGCTATTGTCATCCTTGAGTGTAACGAAGGATCTCCGGCTTTAAAAATAGTAGAGGTGAGAACTAAGAGTTGTTAGGGTGAGCTATGGGATCTTAAAAGGGTTATTTTTATTGACTAATGTATTGCTTTTGTAAATACAATGGCATATAATATGTATAGAAAGGATGTGATTGTATGTCAAAAACAACAAATTTATATGTAAGACTTGAACCTGAACTTAAGGAACAGGCAGAGTTAGTGCTTGGGAAATTAGGAATTCCCATGTCTAATGCAGTAAATATGTTTTTAAAACAGATTGTTATGCAGAGGGGAATTCCTTTTGATATAAAGCTCCCAACAAGAAAGCCTGTTGGAATGGCTGATTTAACAGAGGAAGAATTAAATACAGAGCTTGAAGAGGGATATGAGGATTTTAGTAAGGGAAATATAAAATCTGTTGATAAAGTATTTTCGGATATCTATGAGGATTATGGGATATAGCGGAGGTGTTTCAGTGAGCAATTTTATTTTTTCAGGGTGTGATACTGTTGAATTAGCAAAAAAGTATGGCACTCCCTTATACGTGATGTCGGAAGATCATATTAGAGAAAGATGTGGAGAAATAAAAAGAGACTTCATAAACAAATATCCAAAGACCAAGGCGGTTTACGCAAGCAAGGCTTTTTTAACTAAAGAGATGGCAAGAATAATCAAATCTGAAGGATTGGGAATGGATGTAGTATCCGGCGGAGAGCTATATACAGCAATTAAAGCTGATTTTCCAATGGAGGACGTCATATTTCACGGAAACAATAAGACTAAAGATGAATTGACATTAGCAATTAAAAACAATGTTGGAAGAATAGTGGTAGATTATGTTGAGGAGCTTGACCTTATAGAAGAAATAGCTAAAGAATATAATAAACGGATGAAAATTCTCCTTAGGATAAATCCGGGGCTGGATATCCAAACTCATAAATATATACAAACAGGTCAGAAGGATTCTAAATTTGGTATTCCCCTAGATAATATATATGAGGTGTTAGAAAAGACGTTTAGTCTTAAATACATAGATTTGCTAGGGTTTCATTTTCATTTAGGATCCCAGATTTTGGATAATGAAAGTTATATAATGGCAGTTAGAATAATGGCTGATATAATGAAGAATGCAAAGGGCAAATACGGATTTGTAACTAAGGAACTAAATACCGGGGGAGGATATGGAATACCATATACAGAAGAAGCCGGCAAAGATTTAAACTATTTTACAGATCCTATAATCAATGAAGTAGATAAAAATTGCGTAGAATATAATTTGGAAAGGCCTTTGGTCATTATAGAGCCCGGAAGATGGATAGTAGGTGAAGCAGGCATTACCCTTTATACCATAGGCAATATAAAGAAAATACCAAAGCTAAAGACATATGTATCCGTAGACGGAGGTATGTTGGATAATCCCAGACCCAGTTTATATGGAGCAAAATACCAAGCTGTCTTGGCAAATAAGATAAATGAACCGGCAAATAATACGGTGACTATAGCGGGAAAATACTGTGAGTCCGGAGACATTCTTATATGGGATTTAAGATTGCCTAAAGTAGAAAGTGGGGATATATTGGTAGTGTTTACCACCGGAGCATATAATTATTCCATGTCCAGTAATTATAACAGAATTCCAAGACCTGCTGTAGTTATGCTAAGCCAAGGGAAGGACAGAGTAATAGTAAAAAGAGAAACCTATGAAGACATAATAAGAAATGATATATAAAATCATATAAGATACAATATGGCTAAGGGGGGTTAGTATGTTACTAATAAAAGATATAGAAGTATATTCTCCTAAAAATATTGGTGTAAAAGATATCTTAATAACCAATGGGAAAATTACTTTAATTGATGGGAAAATTGAGCCATTTAGCAATAAAATTCAAATAATAGATGGAACCGCAAAGAAATTGATACCAGGATTAATTGATAACCATGTCCATATTACAGGTGGCGGCGGAGAAGGAAGTTTTAAAACCAGAGTCCCCGAGATTACTCTTTCAAAGCTAATAGAGGGAGGGATTACAACAGTAGTAGGATTATTGGGCACGGATTCCACTACAAGATGCGTGGAAAATTTGGTGGCAAAAGCCAAAGCCCTAAAAGAAGAAGGGATATCCGCCTACGTACATACAGGATCCTATGGCTTCCCTTCCATAACGCTAACGGATTCAGTGAAGAAGGATATTGCCTTCATTGATGAGATAATAGGGGTGAAGATTGCTTTATCAGACCACAGATCTCCAAGCATAACTAATGATGAATTAGCCAGACTTGCATCTGATGCACGAGTAGCAGGAATGTTGTCCGGGAAAGCCGGAATAGTTGTGGCACATATGGGCAATGGGGACAAGGGACTGGGGCCAATCAATAAGGTGCTGGAAGATACCGAAATACCGATAAGAACCTTTAGACCGACTCATGTAAACAGGAAAGAGGAATTATTGAAGGAAGCCTTTGAATATGCTAAAAAAGGCGGAATAATTGATTTGACCTGCGGCAGCAATAAAGACTTATCTCCGGCAAATGTTGTAAAGATGGCTGAACGGGAAGGAGTGCCCCTTGAAAATATAACTATAAGTTCGGATGGTTATGGAAGTTGGTCAAGATATGATGAGTATGGAAATCTTGTAAAAATTGGAGTATCTTCTGTAGATAGCCTTTTTAATGAATTAAAAACCATGGTATTAGAGGTTGGATATGATTTAGATAAAGCATTACAATTCTTTACTACAAATGTGTCTAAAGCTCTCAATATTTATCCTAAAAAAGGCGTTATTATGGAGAATTCAGATGCGGATTTATTGATAGTAGACGATAATATGAATCTAGTCTCGGTAATAGCCAATGGCAGATTGATGTTAAATGATGGTAGAATATTAGTAAAAGGAACATATGAATAAAATTTAGGCAGATTATCATATCTGTCTGAATTTTTGTTTTAATGTTAAAGGATAATGCAAGACGCATTAAAATAAATTGACAAACGTTTGCACAGTTGTTATTATTAAGATATAGATTAATAAATAAAAAAATAGGGGGGATTAACTTGAAAAAGTTAATTACTGTGTTGGTGGTAGTGGCTATGTTGACTACCATGTTAGGAGGATGTTCTTCTAAACCTGCTACTAGTTCAGAAGATCTGGAAATAGGAGTATTAATTTACAAATACGATGATACCTATATCTCAACAGTAAGACAGGCTTTAGAAGCTGAGGCTGATGGTCATGCAAATGCAACCCTTCTTATGAACGATTCACAAAATGATCAATCAAAACAAAATGATCAAATCGACATATTAATTGAGAAAAATGTAGATGCTTTAATAGTTAACATTGTTGATATAGGGGCTGCAAAAACAGTTATAGACAAAGCAAAGGCAGCAGACATACCTGTTGTATTCTTCAATAGAGAGCCTGACGCCGAAGTTATTAAAACCTATGATAAGGCTAGATTTGTTGGCACTAAGCCGGAAGAAGCCGGAATAATTCAAGGTGAAATGATGGCAGAAGTTTGGAACGAAGGCAAATATGATAGAAATAACGATGAAGTTATGCAATATGTAATGCTTAAAGGTGATGCAGACAATCCGGAGGCAATTGCCAGAACAGAATATTCAGTTAAAACTCTAAATGAAAAGGGAGTTAAAACTGAAGAATTAGGACTTCAAGTAGCAAATTGGGATAATGACAAAGCAAATCAAGCTATGGAAGCATGGATGGCAAAAGACGGAGATAAAATTGAATTTGTTATAGCAAACAATGACGGTATGGCATCAGGCGCTATATCAGCATTGCAAAACGCCGGATACAACAAAGGTGATGCTGATAAGTACATTCCGGTATTTGGTGTTGATGCTACTGATGAAGCTAAAAACCTAATTGAAAAAGGCGAGATGACCGGTACCGTAAAACAAGACGGAGAAGGTATGGCGAAAGCAGTATTTGCATTGGCATTGAATGCAGCTAATAAGAAAGAATTCATTGAAGGAACAGATTATAAATATGATGAATCTGATATAGCTGTGAGGATCCCTTATCAAGCATATAAATAATTTAAAAAAGCATGGAGCATTTAGTTGCAGGGAATCGCACATTGGTTTAATTTTCTGGTGTGCGATTTTTTTTACCTATACACTTAATAGTAAAGATGTGGTGAGAAAAATGTCGGAAGAAAAATATCTTTTAGAGATGGTGAACATTTCCAAAGAGTTCCCCGGGGTAAAGGCACTGGATAACGTAAGCCTTAGACTAAAAAAGGGCACGGTTCATGCTTTGATGGGGGAAAATGGTGCAGGGAAATCTACATTGATGAAATGCCTCTTTGGGATATACAAGGAAGATAGTGGAGAGATTTTTGTAAACGGGGTTAAAATGCATTTTGATAATCCAAAGCAAGCATTGGAAAATGGCATATCAATGGTGCATCAGGAGCTTAATCAGGTAATGCAAAGAGATGTCATGGACAATATTTTACTGGGGAGGTACCCACAGAAAGGTATAATTGTAGACCAAAAAGAAATGTATGAATATACAAAAAAAGTATTTGATGACTTAGGCATTGATGTTGATCCTAAGGCTAAGCTTGGGAAACTGCCCGTATCTGCAAGACAGATGGTAGAAATAGCTAAGGCGGTGTCTTATGATGCCAAGATTCTCGTATTAGATGAGCCTACATCATCTTTAACACAGCAGGAAGTAGACCATTTATTTAGGATTATAAATTTATTACGGGATAGAGGCTGCGGGATAATATATATTTCCCACAAAATTGAAGAAATCTTAAGAATATCTGATGAAGTGACGGTTATGAGAGATGGCAAGTGGATAAGTACAAAGCCGGCTGATGAATTAACTAATGAAAAAATAATCAGTTTAATGGTTGGAAGAGAGCTAACACAGCGATTTCCAGCCAAAACAAATGTGCCTAAGGATGTAATATTGGAGGTAAAAAATCTGACAGGTAAATATCAGCCCAATATAAAAGATATATCCTTTGACTTAAGAAAAGGTGAAATATTAGGAGTTTCCGGTTTAGTAGGATCAAAACGTACTGAGCTATTGGAGACTATTTTCGGGATTGCATCTTATTCGGAAGGTGAAATTAGATTAAACGGAAAAGCTATCAGGAATAAGGATTCCACAGATGCCATTAAAAATGGGTTTGCATTACTGACAGAGGAAAGAAGGGCTACAGGGATATTTGGTGGACTAAATGTCAGGTTCAATTCAATTATTGCCAACATCGATAGATATTCTAAACATGGCGTGTTGAATAATAAAAAAACTAAGGATGATACAAATTGGGTAATCGACAGCATGAGCGTCAAGACACCCAGTCAAAATACATTGATGAGAAGCTTATCGGGAGGGAATCAACAGAAGGTCATCATAGGAAGGTGGCTTTTAACTGAACCGGAAGTACTCTTATTGGACGAGCCAACTAGGGGGATTGATGTCGGTGCTAAATATGAAATTTACCAACTTATTATAGATTTAGCTAATAGGGACAAAGGGATAATTTTTGTGTCTTCTGAAATGCCGGAACTACTGGGGATTTGTGATAGGATCATGGTGATGTCCAATGGCAGAATAGCCGGGATAGAAGATACAAAAGATTTGGATCAAGAAAAGATTATGACCCTAGCGGCAAAATACTTATAGAATTGAGGTGCAAAAATGGTTAAAGACAAGACAAAATTATATGATAAATTGCTCAATTATGCTTTACCTATTATATTGGGGATAATGATTCTTGGGGTTATTATAATAGAACCTTCATTTGTATCTATTAAAAACTTTACAAATATATTGAGCCAAGCATCTACGAGGGCAATATTGGCAATGGGGGTAGCAGGGCTAATAGTGCTTCAAGGTACGGATTTATCAGCCGGAAGGATATTGGGACTATCTGCTATAGTATCTGCTTCGTTATTACAAGATATAAATTATGCTGCCAGAATGTATCCAAATCTTGAACAATTGCCTTTAATAGTGCCATTTTTAATAGCCATTGGAATCGGAGTATTTTTTACTCTGATAAATGGCTTTGGTGTAGCGAAATTGAAGCTTCATGCTTTTATTATAACTTTGGGGACTCAGCTGATAGCTTACGGAGCAGCGTTAATCTATATTGACAGACCTCCTTTAGGGGCACAACCTATCGCAGGATTAGATGAGAGATATACCAATCTAGTAAAGGGTGCTTTTAAAATAGGAAATATTGAAATACCCTATTTAATCATTTATGCTGCGATCATAGCCGTTATTATGTATTTTGTTTGGAACAAGACCAAATTAGGTAAAAACATGTTTGCAATAGGGGGAAACCCGGAGGCTGCTGCAGTATCAGGAGTTAACCTTACTAAAAATATAATGTATGTATATCTAATTGCGGGTATTCTTTATGGTATCGCAGGATTTTTAGAAGCGGCAAGAATAGGTTCAGCAACGAGCATTACAGGTCAAAATTATGAACTTGATGCAATTGCTGCCTGCGTAGTTGGAGGAGTATCCTTCTCAGGAGGAGTCGGAACAATTCCGGGAGTATTGATAGGTTCAATTATTCTTCAATTTATTAATTATGGTCTGAATTTTATACAGGTAAATCCGTATTTACAGATCATTGTTAAGGGATTGATTATAATAGTTGCTGTCTCCATAGATGTAAGGAAATATATAGAAAAGAAATAGATACAGGGGTGGTAAAAGTGGATATAAATCTTTTAAAATCAAGGTTTTATGAGCTGTATGGAGATGGAGATATAGATATGTTCTTCTCCCCAAGCAGGATAAATCTAATCGGGGAACATATTGATTACAATGGAGGGAAGGTATTACCGGGAGCTATTCAGATAGGAACATATGGTATAGCAAGAAAAAGAGGCGACAATATATTGCGACTAGCTTCGGGAAATTTTGATTTAAAAGTAGTAACCTGTATAGATAATTTAAGATATGAAAAGGAACATAATTGGGGCAATTATCCAAAAGGTGTAGTCCACGAAATGAAAACTAGAGGGTATAATGTTTCAGGGATGGACATCCTTGTAAAAGGCAATATCCCAAACGGAGCAGGATTGTCATCTTCTGCATCATTGGAACTATTAATAGCTGAGATGATAAATGTGCTCTTCAATGAGGGAAATATATCAAAGATTGAATTGGCAAAGCTTTCCCAAAGAGCCGAAAATCAATTTGTCGGAGTTAATTGCGGGATAATGGATCAATTTGCGATAGCCATGGGAAAAAAGAATAAGGCGATCCTATTAGATACTGATACTCTGGTATATGATTATATAGATATGGATTTGAAGGATAATATCTTAGTTATTATGAATACAAACAAAAGGCGCGAATTAAGCGATTCGAAATATAACGAAAGAAGAATGGAATGTGATAGGGCATTAGAAATCATTAAAGGACATAAAGACATAGATTATCTTTGCCAATTAAACATAGATGAATTTGAACAATTAAAGACTCATATAAAGGAAGAAAATATAAGGAAAAGGGCAGAGCATGCGGTATATGAAAATGATCGGGTAAATAGGGCAAGCGAAGCCTTAATCCATGGGGAAATAGAAGTTTTAGGCGAACTTTTGAAACAATCACATAAATCCTTGAGGGATTTGTATGAAGTAACCGGAATAGAATTGGATACTATTGTATTTGCGGCCAATTCCTATGATCATTGCCTTGGCGCAAGAATGACAGGAGCAGGCTTTGGCGGATGTGCGGTTGCTATTGTAAAAAAGACTTATGTCGATGATTTTATTTCTTATGTAGGAAAAGCTTATAAAGAAAAGATTGGATATGATGCGGAATTTATAGTAACGGGCATAGATGACGGTACAAGACAAATATAGGACAAGGGGACTTGTCCTATATTTACAAAGTTAAATAATATATTAATTCTTCTTTGTTTGTATCATGGGCATCCAGTAAAGCTACTATTTCTCCATCGGAAAGAACTAAAATTCTATCACACATTCCCAATATCTCATCAAAATCTGTTGAAAAGAGAATTACGGAAGAACCACTGATAAGAAGATTGTTTATTATGTTATAAACATCATTTTTTGAAACTACATCAATTCCTCTGGTAGGCTCGTCCAACAAATAAATCTTTGCAAGCTGCATGATGCTCTTGGCAAAGGTCACTTTTTGCTGATTTCCTCCACTGTAATAGATAATTTTATCCTCAGGATTTCCCGGTGTTATCCTCAATTTGTATATATAATTCTCCGCTACATTTTCCATTATATAATTATCTAAAATTTGATTTTTAGAAAACCTCTTTAAAGAAGATATGGATAAATTGTTAATTAGATTAAAGTTATTGAAAATAGCAAATTCGATTTTATCTTCAGGAACCAAAGTTATGCCTTTAAGCATCGCATCGCTGGGGTGATTGATTTCAATCTTTTCTCCATCTAAAAATATTTTACCTGAATCAGGTTTTATCAACCCAAACAATATGGAAATCAATGTATCTTTTCTTGAATTGGAATTTCCTATGATGCCAATTATCTCTTGTTTTTGCAGTTTAAAATTGATACTTTTTAGTATATTTTTATAATTTAGATTTTCTACTGATAAGATTACATCATCGTTTTCGAAATATAATTTAGGATATTTGATAGGATTTTTTGATTCGGAAAGGACTTGTATTATCTTCTCACTGCTGTAATCCTTGCTCTCCCCCTTTTTTATTATGGAGCCATTTTTCAATACAGCAATTTTGTCGCTGATTTTTTTGATACGATCAATTTTATGGGAAATCAGCACAATTGAGCAATTATTTGCTTTCAATTTATTGATTATATCAAAGAGAATATCGTTTTCCAAATCCGTTAATGTAGAGGCAGGCTCATCAAAAATTATAAATTTAGCGTCTGAAATATATGCTTTTACAAATGATAGAATTTGTTTTTTTGATAATTCCATATCTTTAACATACATGAACGGATCAATATCTACGTTTAATTCATTAAATATTTCCTCGGTTAAATGATAAATATTGTTCATTTTCACGATATCATAAGGGGCATAAAGATGGGATTTAACATCGATAAAGATATTCTCGGCAACGGTTAGATTATCAAATAGGTTAATCTCTTGAGGTACATAATATATGCCTTTCTTTTTGCTTTCAAATACATTCGGAAATTCTACGTGATTACTTTCAAATTCAATAATACCTGAATCCGGTTTATAAATCCCGCTTATTATCTTCATTAGGCTGGATTTTCCAGAGCCGTTTTCCCCGATGATTCCACATACTTCCCCGGGATAAAAGTCCATATTTATATTAGATAATTTGAATTTACTGGATATTCTTTTATTGATGTTAATCAATGAGAGAATAGGAACATTCATCAATGACTTCCCCCTTCAACGGCATTGATTGAAGTATAAAGTTGTATCCCGTTGTTGGACAATAATTTTTTATAGTAATCATCAATATTAGGATTAGTGACGATTTTATCTGCTATATTTATATTGCTAATATTATAAAATGCGGTTTTATTAAAATTGGAAGCTAAACATAAAACTATTTTTTCTCGTGAATTAGGCAGTATACTATTGATCAAGTTTGCTTTGTCCATATTTGATACGCTTATACCGGTTTCAGCATCAATACCGTCAACTTCTATAAATAATTTGTTAACGAAGAACTTTTGAATATTTAAAACAGTCAGAGCACCATATGTAACTTTAGTATCAAAATCCACATCGCCGCCTAAAAGAACGGCTTTATTTGAAGAACTTGAAGAAGCCTCAATAGAGATTAAGAGATCATTTGTTAATACGGTAATATTCTTTTTTTCTTTTAGTTTTTTAGCTATGTGATAATTTATTATACCGTTAGTTAGCATAATAACATCGCCGTTTTCAATGATATGTATGGCTATATTGGCTATTTCATCATAAAGAACTCCAAATTGGGAATCAGAAATTGCAATCCCATTATAATCGCTAAAAGTATTTTTTGGCTTTTCTTGTTTTTTTAAGACAGCGCCACCGTGAGTTCTTATTAGAAATCCCTCTTCTTCTAGTTTTTCTAGGTCTTTTCTAATCGTAACTTCTGAAACGTTTAACATCTGGCTTAATTCGTTTACGGATGCTTTCTTTTTTGTGTATAAATAGTTCTTTATGATTCTTATTCTTTCTATTGCAAACATTAAATTATCACCATTTCTTAAAGTATTGTCAAGCATTTGTATATGTATTATACACTATATATAATACAAAAATCAAGACATAGATAAGTTGAGATTGACAATCAAAAGAAAGCAATAAAAAGAAAACAACATAATATATTGACTAAATCATAAGCATATGATACAATTCGAAACAAGAAGCAAATAATTGAAAATTATATACGGGTCTGCTTGCTTACTAAATTCAATTACCTTAACTACTGAGAAAACGATACCATAAAATTCAATGCAGTAAATTGTATTATGTCAGTAAGGTTCAAAGAAGGCTTCATTTTAACCAATTATGATTCTGGGGAGGCCTTCTCAAATAAAAATAAATTTTAGGGGGAAAAGTTTATGAAAAAAGCACTGGTTATTTTATTGACATTGACATTGATATTATCATTGGTAGCTTGTGGAGGCGGAGGGAACGAACAACCAACTGTAGGTGAAAGTGGCGGCGAAGGCGATACTCAGGCTGGTGATGGAGCGGAAGGAGCAGGAAAAACAATAGGTATTGCCATGCCGACTCAATCGGCTCAAAGATGGATAAACGATGGTAATGGAATGAAAGAACTATTGGAATCCAAGGGCTATAAAGTTGACCTTCAATTCGGTGAAGACGTAGTTGAGAACCAAGTATTACAGGTTGAAAACATGATAACCAAAGGTGTGGATGTCTTGGTAATAGCTTCTATTGACGGAGAAGCGCTAACTGACGTATTGTCAAAAGCTGCCGATGAAAACATCCCGGTTATAGCATATGACAGACTTTTAATGAATAGTGAACACGTAAGCTATTATGCGACCTTTGACAATTTCCAAGTCGGTGTAGAGCAAGCAAGCTATATTGAAGAAAAAATGGGCTTAAAAGAGGGTAAAGGACCATTCAATATTGAATTGTTTGGTGGTTCACCAGATGATAACAATGCATACTTTTTCTATGATGGCGCTATGTCAATCCTGCAGCCATATATAGACGAGGGACAATTGGTTGTAAGAAGCGGACAGATGGGAATGGACAAAGTTTCAACCCTAAGATGGGATGCTGCAACAGCTCAAGCACGTATGGATAATATACTTACAGCCTACTACACTGATGCAAAAGTTGATGTAGTTTTATCACCATATGATCCGATTACCTTGGGTGTTATTTCATCTCTTAAAGGTGTAGGATATGGCTCCGAAGATTTACCTCTTCCAATAATTACAGGTCAAGATGCGGATGTACCGGGAGTTAAATCAATAATTGCCGGAGAGCAAACACAAACCATATTTAAAGATACCAGAGAACTAGCCAAGGTAGCTGTTGAAATGTGCGAAGCAGTACTGACAGACAAGGACCCTTCAATCAATGATACTGAAACCTATGATAACGGAGTAAAAGTTGTACCTTCATATCTGCTAAAACCTATATCTGTTGATATCAATAACTATAAAGAAGTTCTAGTAGATTCAGGCTACTATACAAATGAAGATTTAGGTTTATAAGAAAAGCATCTAAAAAATGCATTAAGGAAGCTTTTCTTGAAACTCATTAAGGTCAAAACAGTCCCATAAAAATAAATTATCAGAATTGTAGGGACTTTCCTATTCGTTATAAAATTTTTTGGTGATAGCCTATGGCTATCGCCAAATTTTCAAAATGAAAGAGGTGGTTGAATGTCAGATTATATATTGAAAATGCTCAATATCACTAAAGAATTTTATGGAATAAAGGCATTGGATAATGTAAATTTTGAGGTACAACAAGGCGAAATACATGCTTTGGTAGGAGAAAATGGCGCAGGGAAATCTACTTTGATAAATGTACTTGGTGGTGTATATCCTTATGGTACTTATAAAGGTAAAATTTTATATGAGGGTAAAGAATGTAAATTTACAGATATAAGGCAAAGTGAGGATATAGGAATAGTTATAATTCACCAAGAATTGACATTGAGTCCCTATCTAACCTGTGCTGAGAATGTTTTTTTGGGAAATGAGCAATCCAAAAACGGCATTATCGATTGGGGAAAGACCACGGTAGAAGCTAAGAGACTATTTGAAAAAATCGGTTTAGATGAAGATCCAAATTCTATTGTCAATACATTAGGTATTGGAAAACAGCAACTTATTGAAATTGCAAAGGCGCTTACCAAAAGCGTCAAATTATTGATTCTTGATGAACCTACAGCAGCATTAAATGAAGAGGATAGTCATAAGCTGCTTAATTTGCTCTTGGAGTTTAAAAAAAATGGCATAACTTCAATACTTATATCTCATAAACTGAAGGAAGTTCTAAAAGTAGCTGACAGAATAACTATATTAAGGGACGGCTCAACAGTTGAAACGCTAATAAATGATGAAAATTTGAAAGAAGAAAAAATCATAAAGGCGATGGTGGGAAGGGACATAGGAGATTATTACCCAACTAGGTATGCAAATATCGGAAATGTATTTTTTGAAATTAAAAATTGGACTGTGGCGGATGCTTTGGATCAAAATAGGAAAATTATAGATGATGTAGGTCTTCAAATCAGAAAAGGCGAAGTAGTAGGTATAGCCGGGCTTATGGGCGCCGGAAGGACTGAGCTTGCTATGAGCATATTTGGCGAATCATTCGGAAAGAAATTATCCGGTGATATTTTTATAGATAATAAAAAGGCAGATATAAAATCTGTGGATAAGGCAATTGAAAATGGAATTGCCTATGTAACGGAAGATAGAAAAACTTATGGGTTGATACTGATTGATAGCGTAAAAAACAATATAAGTCTATCCAATTTTAAGAAAATAAGTAAAAATGCGATAATCAATAAAAATGAAGAAATTAAGGCGTCAGAAAAATACAAGAACGATTTTAATATAAGAGCTAAAGATATATTGCAAAATACTGAAGATTTGAGCGGAGGCAATCAACAAAAAGTAGTTTTGAGCAGGTGGATATTTTCAGATCCCAGTCTGTTGATTCTGGATGAACCTACAAGAGGAATAGATGTAGGAGCCAAAAGAGAAATCTATACCATAATCAATAGATTAGCAGAGGAAGGAAAGTCTATTTTAATGATTTCTTCTGAACTGCCGGAGTTATTAAAAATGTGCGACAGAATTTATGTCATGAATCAAGGCAGGATAGTAGGAGAGCTTAGTGGGGATATGCAAACAGCCGAAAATGTTATGACCTGTATAATGAGGGATATAAAAGGAGGACAAGTTGAATATGGAAAAAACTAAATATTCAATAAAGGATACATTAAAAAGCAACATTAGAAAATATACGATGTTGATAGCGTTAGTAGCTATAATGATTTTCTTTGAAATTTTAACCAAAGGAATACTGTTGAAACCTCTTAATATTACAAATCTGATATTGCAAAACAGCTACATACTTATTATGGCTATAGGTATGTTGCTAGTCATTATAACCGGAAATGTAGATCTATCTGTAGGCTCGGTAGTTGCTTTAATAGGTGCTGTTGCTGCAAATTTAATGATTAAACACAATATGTCAGTTGTACCTGTTATCTTTATATCCTTGTTAATAGGAGCATTGGTAGGCGCATGGCATGGGTTTTGGATTGCCTTTGTAAAAATACCGGCATTTATTGTAACCCTATCAGGTATGCTGTTATTTAGGGGTTTAACTTTGGTTATATTAAAAGGGCAAACCTTGGCTCCTTTCGAAAAATCATATCAAGTTTTAAGTTCAGGTTTTATTAAAGATATCTTTAATGGACAGAACCTTCATATCACAACTATTTTAGTTGGTATAGTGTTTTCAATAGCGTATATTTTTTATGAATACAAAGATAGAAGCAATAAAATAAAATATGGCTTCAGGGTAACTCCCAACCGATTGGTGATAGCAAAGATTATTTTAATAATTATAGCTATCAATCTTACTACTTATAGTTTAGCTGTTTATAAAGGAATCCCCAATGTATTGGTTTTACTATTTTTCCTAGTATTAATATATAGCTTTATAGCCAATAAAACAGTTGTCGGCAGATATATATATGCCATTGGAGGCAATGAAAAGGCAGCAAGATTATCAGGGATAAAAACAGACAAGGTATTGTTCTGGGTTTATGTAAATATGGGGTTGTTGACCGCATTGGCAGGTATAGTTTTTTCTGGCAGATTGAATGCTGCAATGCCTAGGGCAGGACAAGGATTTGAGCTTGATGCTATAGCCGCTTGTTATATAGGTGGAGCTTCTGCATCCGGTGGTATAGGTACTATAATCGGAGCAATAATAGGTGGGCTTGTAATGGGAGTATTAAACAACGGTATGTCAATTTTGGGTATAGGTATAGATTGGCAACAAGCTATTAAGGGGCTTGTATTGCTTATTGCGGTAGCCTTTGATGCTTATACAAAGTCCAAGGTTAAAAATTAAAAGAGGTGATTCAATTGACTAAGTATACAATAGGTGTTGATTTTGGCACATTATCAGGCAGAGCTGTAATTGTCAATCTATCTACTGGCGAAGAAGTTGATTCCAGCGTGCATGAATATCCTCATCAAGTAATGGACAAGAAATTGCCTTCAGGCAAGCCATTACCCCCTGATTGGGCATTGCAGCATCCACAGGATTATTTAGATGTATTGAGTAATACAATCCCAGATATACTTAGAAAGACTAATATAAGTCCGGATGATGTGATAGGTATAGGAATAGATTTTACTGCATGCACTGTTCTTCCTGTAAAGAAGGACGGTACACCCATGTGTTTTATAGATAAATATAGAGACAGAGAACACGCATATGTGAAGCTTTGGAAGCATCATGCAGCACAGTATTTGGCCAATGAACTCAACGAAAAGGCGGAAAAAATGGGTGAAAAGTGGCTATCTAGATATGGAGGGAAGATATCCTCAGAGTGGCTTTTCCCAAAGCTATGGCAGATATTAAAGGAAGACCAGGAAATATATGAAGAAATGGATAGATTTATTGAGGCTAGCGATTGGGTTATTTGGCAATTAACAGGGAAAGAAACAAGAAACTCTTGTACTGCAGGATATAAGGCAATATGGCATAAAAAAGACGGGTATCCGGACAATAAATTCTTTAAAGAGTTGGATTCGAGATTAGAAAACGTAGTAGATGAAAAGCTTTCTAGGGATATAGTCTCCATAGGAGAAAAAGCGGGAGAAATAACTGAATATGCATCTAAATTAACAGGTTTAAATATCGGGACTGCAGTTGCAGTTGCAAATGTTGATGCTCATGTATGTGTGCCGGCTGTAAAAATTTACGAACCCGGAAAGATGCTAGCAATCATAGGTACTTCTACCTGTCATATGCTGCTGGGAGAAGAAGAAAGGGAAGTATCGGGCATGTGTGGAGTAGTAGAAGATGGAATTATACCCGGATATTATGGATATGAAGCAGGTCAATCCTGTGTGGGAGATCATTTTGCATGGTTTGCTGAAACCCAAGTTCCCGAAAACTATATGCAAAGAGCAAAGGAAGAAGGACTTAATATACATCAATATTTAGCCAATAAAGCAGAAGCCCTAAAGCCGGGAGAAAGCGGCTTGATTGCCCTTGATTGGTGGAATGGCAATAGATCGGTTTTAGTAGATGTGGATTTGACAGGGCTTATAATAGGTATGGATTTACAAACAAAACCAGAAGAAATATATCGGGCTTTAGTTGAGGCAACAGCTTATGGAACGCGAATGATAATAGAAACCTTTAGAGAAAATAAAGTCTCGGTAAATGAATTCTACGCTTCAGGGGGTATACCTCAAAAGAATTCATTTATAATGCAGATATATGCAGATGTGCTGAATATGCCAATTTATATAGCAGGGACTGAGCAGGGTCCTGCATTAGGGTCTGCTATATTTGCCGCAGTTGCTGCGGGAAGGGAAAAGGGTGGTTTTGATAATGTAGTTGAAGCTTCCAAGATAATGGGGAAGGTTAATGATAGATACTATAAACCCAATGAAGAAAACGCTAAAATATATGATGAATTATTTAAAGAATATAGAATACTACATGATTATTTCGGACGTGGAGAAAATGATGTAATGAAAAGATTAAAAAATATAAAGAAGTCTATTAAAGAGGAGGGGGACTATGAGGGAATTTTGGCTTATAGTAGGTAGTCAACACTTGTACGGAGAAGAAGTGCTAAAGAAAGTAAAAAAGCATGGTGAAATCATCGCCGGAGAGTTGGATAAATCACCTTTTATTCCTTGGAAGGTAAAATTCGCAACTGTTGCCACCACATCTGATGAGATTGTTAAAATAATGGATGAAGCAAATTACGATGAGAATTGTGCCGGGATAATGACATGGATGCATACATTTTCGCCTTCAAAGATGTGGATAAGAGGATTTACTCGATTGAACAAGCCATATCTTCATATGAATACACAATTCAACAGGGAAATACCTTGGGATGAGATAGATATGGACTTTATGAATTTGAACCAATCCGCTCATGGAGACAGGGAGCATGGATTTATTGGCTCTCGCTTAAGATTACCTAGGAAAGTAGTGGTTGGATATTGGGAAGATAAAGATTTTCAAATCAAAATAGGGAACTGGATGAGGTCTGCAATATCTGTTATGGAATCTAAGACTCTAAATGTAGCTAGGTTCGGAGACAATATGCGTGAGGTTGCAGTCACTGAAGGAGATAAGGTTGAAGCTCAAATCAAACTTGGCTGGTCTATAAATTATTATCCCATGGGAGATTTAGTGAAATATATTGAAAATATAGAGGATAAGAAAGTCGATGAATTATTTGAGGTATATAGGGAGAAGTATAAGATTTCTACAGATAATATAGGACCTATAAAATATCAAGCTAGATTAGAGTTGGGAATGAGGAAGTTTTTGGAGGATGGTAAATTTAGTGCATTTACTACAACATTTGAAGATTTATACGGACTGGAGCAATTACCCGGTCTTGCAGTACAAAGATTGATGGAAGATGGTTTTGGCTTTGGCGCTGAAGGGGATTGGAAAACAGCAGCTTTAGGGCATATTATGAAAATAATGGCATCAGGTTTAGAAGGCGGCACCAGCTTTATGGAAGACTACACTTATCATCTAGAAAAAAACAACGAGCTAATATTAGGAGCTCATATGTTGGAAGTTGATCCAACAATAGCTGATGATGTACCAACCATAGAAGTCCATGATTTGGATATAGGAGGAAAGAATGCCCCTGCTCGCATGGTCTTCGATGGCAAAGAAGGCGATGTAATACTTGCATCATTGGTTGATTTAGGCGGGAGAATGAGACTTATTGTAAATGATGCAGTAGCAGTAAAACCTTTAAAAGACATGCCAAACCTACCTGTAGCAAGAGCGATGTGGAAGCCATTGCCTGATTTGCAAACAGCTGCAGAGGCATGGATATTATCAGGCGGAGCACATCATACAGTTATGAGTTATGCTTTATCAGCCGATCATATGAGGGATTTTGCTGAAATGGTTGGAATTGAGTTTATTCATATCAACAAGGATACAAATATTGTGGATCTAAAAAAGGAGTTAGCATATAACGACATTTTTTGGAAGTTTAAGTAAGGTGAATATCTATGTTAGAAGAATTGAAACAAAAAGTGTATAAAGCAAATATGATGCTAAAGGAGAAGGAACTGATTATCTTAACTTGGGGAAATGCATCAGGTATAGATAGAGAGAAGGGATTAGTGGTAATCAAACCCTCCGGAGTTCCATATGAAAGGCTGAAGGTAGGGGATATGGTTGTTGTAGATATAGATGGCAATAAAATAGAGGGGGACTTGAAGCCCTCCTCTGATACCCCCACTCATC
>ENA-UOOK01000373-UOOK01000373.1-fermentation-metagenome-genome-assembly--contig:-NODE-373-length-58450-cov-5.873106_pt1 | contig 58450 bp, 33 predicted proteins | sample MGYA00245777_ERZ724023 | MGnify/ENA primary metagenome ERZ724023 (study PRJEB28704, sample SAMN03018312) | fermentation metagenome | biome: anthropogenic terrestrial biome; feature: soil; material... | reverse complement strand
GCATTCCAGTTGTCTGTACTATAATTACTTTGCGTATATTCAGTGAGTAAAGCATCTAATTCGGCATTTTTTGCTAACTTAGCATCAGCCAACTCTTGCGCTAGTGTTAGCACTGCATTGCAATTATTTGTAACTGTTGTAACATTAACTGCATCAACTTCCGCTACTGTTGTTGCTGCATTTACGTCTGCAATAGCTGTATTAATATATCCGGTCAAAGTCGTCCAGTTTGCAGGACTGTAATTTACTTCTAAATATTGTCCCAATAAAGTGTTTAACTGTCCAATTTTTGCGGTTTTAGCGTCAGCCAACTCTTGTGCTAGTGTTTGCACTGCATTACAATTTGTTGTAACAACTGCAACATCTACTGCATCAACTTCCGCTACTGTTGTAGCTGCATTTACGTCTGCAATAGCAGTATTAATATATCCTGTTAAAGTAGTCCAGTTTGCAGGGCTGTAATCAGTTTGAACATAACTATTTAATAAATTATCTAACTGTCCAATTTTTGCGGTTTTAGCGTCAGCCAATTCTCCTGCTATCATTTCGATTGCATCACACTGTGTTCTAATGTCATTAATGATAATAGCATGTACGGTTGCAATTTCAGTTGCGTTTGTTACTGTTGCTTTTGTGTTGTTAATTATTGCCACAAGCGCATCCCAGTTTTCGGGACTATAATTACTTTGTGTATATTCAGTAAGTAAAGAATCTAATTCGGCATTCTTTATGGATTTAGCGTTAGCCAACTCTTGCGCCAGTGTTAGCACTGCATTACAATTATCTGAAACTGTTGCAACATCTATTGCAGCAACTTCTTCAACTGTTGTTGCTGAGTTTACATTAGCAATCGCATTATTAATATATCCTTCCAGAATATTCCAATTTGCGGGACTATAATCATTCTCGTTATAATCTAAAAGCAAAGTATCAAAAACATTAATTTTATTATCCTGCTCTTCGTTCACAACTACATCATCAATTTCCCATTTTGCAAAAAGAGTTATGTCTTTTGTTACAATATCTTTATTTAATCTCCATAATGCACTAGGAACTTGATCTATATACCATCCATTAAAAATATAACCATATTTTTCCGGCTCATCTGTCATTGTTATTTTGTCACCTTTCTCTACCTCAATACTTTCAACAACGCTTCCGCCGCGTGAATCAAAAGTAACAGTAAAGATGGTTGTGGTGCTACCCCAACAACCCACAAAAAACAAACTTGTTATTGTAAACAAAACAAGCACAAGAAAAAACACTTTTCCTTTAGTATGCAACCTTTCCAGTTTGCTCATGTTATTATTCTCCTTTTTAATAAATCAATTACATTGAAAAATTCAATTAGTTTATTAATATATAAATAACGCAAACAAGTCAACTTTTTTTAAGCGTTTTTTGCATAATTTTGGCGTATAATCACTAATAAATTTTTAATACACCAAAATTGTTAATTTGAAACCTTAGCGAAGTATTTATAGCGCAAACATATAAACTAACTTGCACCGTAAAGATATTTTAAAAATTAATCGCCTTCTTAGATTGTTGGTGCCGAAGGTGGGATTTGAACCCACATGGTTTCCCGCACGATTTTGAGTCGTGTGCGTCTGCCATTCCGCCACTTCGGCTTTTATGTAATTTCTACGCATATTTATTGATACTTCCGAAATCCTAAAATTATCAATTTATAATCAATATAATTTTAAATTGCAAGTTTATTAATATAATACAATAAACTAACTATGTTATAGTATCATAAATTTAAATTTTTTGCAACAAATTTACATAAAGACCGAACACAAATGAAAATAAAATCAAAATTGGAATTTAAAATTAATAAATCAATCGATAAAATTACTCTCTTTACTTAATCTGCCAAAAATCAATACAAATAATACATAGATTTCAAGCTTTTCATGTTTCTATTAAATATTAAATAATAATCCTTATTGTTTTTAAGTAAATTACTATCAATTATTTTATTGATATAGGCAGATATAAATTATCATTAAAGTTATTTTGATTTAACGAAATATTAAATATTACTTTTGCAATTTTAGAAACTTATTTTGCATTTTATTAAAACGATATCGAACGAAACACCATTATTCCCCCGCGTTTTTCTTATAAATATACCGAATTTAATGCCAGTTTACGCAAAAAAAGCAACGCGGAGTCGCCTTGCTTTAAACTTTTAGATTAAATAATCATTTTTAAAGATATGTTATAGTCAACACTTGGAACTGCATTTTATTAGCGCCCGGTGTTTCCACATCCACAACATCGCCTTTCTTTTTTCCCATTAATGCTTTGCCGATAGGACTAATATTACTAATTAATCCTTTAGATGGATTGCTTTCGCTACTGCCGATTATTGTAAAATTTAAATTTTCATCAAAAATTTTATCATAAACAACCACTTGGCAACCAACATTAATTACAGATTTATCAATCTTTAATTTAGATATTATTTTTGCTTTTCTCAGTTTGTTTTCAATTTCTTTTATTTCTTGTTCTAAAGATGCTTCTTCATCTCTAGCAGCATCATATTCACTATTTTCGCTTATGTCACCAAAACTGCGAGCATATTTTATCTTTTCAGCAATATCTACTCTGCCCTGACTTTTTAAAAACAATAATCGTGTTTCTAATTCCTTATAGCCTTCTTTCGTTAAATAAATTTCTTCCATTTTTTTTAGCCTCCATAAAATGTATACAAAATAACCTTTTCTTTTTTAAAAAAAGTTGCGACACATTTAAAATTGTTTTAAACATGTCGGCTTCTTTTAAAACTTCAACTCTTTTTATAAATTTGTGTAAATATAATTTAGTTCATATATTATAATGAAAAAGAGATGTGCTGTCAATAAATATATGTAATTTAATTTAATTTTTGTTACAAATATTTAAGGATATATTATTCAATAACTTAAAAAATATTACATTTTTTGAATTATATTACCGTTCAATTTCACTCGTTGGACTATGTGGAGAAGTAGAAGGTTCGGTTTTATTTAGTGCTTGTTGTTTTTTTTTCAAATATATTTTTCGAATATCATCCGCATCAACTAATGCTTTATTCACAATATGCATGCCTACATAAACATTTTGCATACTGGCGTCAAAATTATCATTATCTATAAGGGAAAGAATTTCAGTGTTTTGAAAGTCTTTCAAAATTAAATTTTTAGCTTGTTGATCTTCAAGTTTTCCTTTATCTTTCGTATTATTAAATTTACCTTCTAACCCATTAATCAAATTAGTCGAAATAGTTGGTGTTAATTCGGTTATTGATGTCATTTCTTTAATACCACTTATAATATTAGCGAAAGCTTCTTTTTGAAATCGCTTGAACGCCAAAGGTTGATTTTCAAGTAATTGTTGTATTTCTTCCTGAACTTCAAGCGTTAGATTTTCACCTCTTTCTTTTAGTGTTCTATCATACCAGGTTAAAAATTCTTCTGCGACATTGTAATTGTGAGACTCTAAATCCTCATTTTCTTTTACTACTCGGCTTTTAATACTGCTTATAGCAGTATCAGCAAAATATGCCTTTAAAATACTATGGGATGCATCTACCACGCCTACAGACTTTGATTGATGTTGCTCTGTCTTAGTTTCAGTCGAAGGTGCCGATACAGTTGGTTTTGCTGATTCTGTTTTTTGTTCAGTAATTTTTTCTTGAATAATCTGCCTTGTTGCCTCTTCTTGTTGAATAACTTCATCTTGTTTTATTTCTACGGGTTTAGATGCAGTTTGCTCTTGATTTAAATCAACTTCTGTTTGCAAAATCTCTTGTGGGTTTTCCACCTCATGAATTATTTGCTCCGCATCGGTATTGTTTGACTCTTGATTTGTTTGTTGATTCTCAACTATAGAAGCTTTTTTTAGATTCTGTTTTTCATGTGTTTCACTTACTTCTTGATTTACAACTGGCGTATCCGCCCTTTCTTCTTGCTCATTTACATTTTCTTGTTCTGTTGGTTGAGTTCTTGGCACAATCACACGCCTTGTTTGAGCTTTTACCTGTGGGAATTTTGTATAATAATATTTACTAAAAGCCCTAGCATGCTTTACCATCTGCTTATAACTTATATTTTGACTTTTCAAAAATGATACTATAACATCTGCATCATAAGCAATTAATTTAGATGGGTGAAAAATGTGCATAGTATACGCCATATCATCATTACTCATTTCAGCTGGCGATGGTTGAACTAGTCCATTCTTTTGAGTGTTTTGTCGTTCTTGAATAGGAAGTGCCCTATCTTGTTCTTGGTTGGCAGATGCTCCTTGTTGTATTGGATTGGAAGGTGCTGCATTTTGTTCTTGATTAGAAGATTCTTGCGAAATATTGGTTGGCGTGCTTTCTTGTTCTTGATTGGTAGACGCTCCTTCTCGTGCGGAATTATTAGTTTCTTTTTGTATAATTTCAGGGGAGTGGGTAGAATCTGCTTGTTGTTTAAAATTACTTTCGTCAATATTATCTTCTTTATTTTGATTATTAGTCTCTTTTTTTTGTGTGATATCAAACACTTCATTATTAGTATTTTCCTGTGTATGACCTTCTTTTTCAAAATTTATTTGTTCTTCTCGTGCAAGCCTACTTGCTATTTCAGCAAGCAGTTCTTCTTTCTCTATAACTTCATTTAAATAATTTTCACGAAACTCATTGATTATTTTACTTGAAAATTCAACACTTCTATTATTGATATCTACCCAATCTGCCTCATTTCCAAAGCATTGTTTGTATTCGCCTTCTTTTAAAAATAGCATCTCACCTTTGGAGTTAAATCTCACATTAGAAAGTGCTTCTCTTTTTACAGGTATAAATTTAGCAAATAATATTTCCTGTTGTTCTTCTTGCGAAATAGTTGAAATAACCAAACTCTCGTGTTCACTAAAAATCGGAACAATATTTCCTAGCTCATCTTTTCTTTGATAAATATTATCTATAAATATAATGCTCCCTGCATTAATTTCATAAGCTATTTCCTCTTCCAAATTTCTATCAATATCTTCTTTAAATTTTTCAATTTGGCTTACTTGAGAAATAAAGTTATTATAAGTTTTTAAGGCATCAGGCAAAGACACATGCACTAACTCATTAAAAAATATTGCATTGTCAAACTCCTGTTTTGTCATCTCATCGACAATCTTACCGGCTTGTTTTCTATTTTCTTCGTCCATTGAAAGATAAGCGTCAGCACCTGGCACCCCATCCTCATGAGTAGGAGAAAAAGCATACCATTTTTTAGCTTCTTCAAAAGTCATGGTTTGAAAACTTGGCATTTTGTTGCTATCAAGACCACCACCTAAATACACTTGATAGCTTCCATCTGGTTGTGGAATAGGAATAGCGCATGTGGTTGAATAAAGCAGTTGTTCTGTATTTTTTTCGATTATTTTTGCAATATTTTCTTTTAGTTTATTTTCTCTCTCTTGCATTTTTTCATAAGACTGCTCAGCATTATCCATAATAACAGAAGTGTCTCCAAAATATGCTTGCTTGCGACTTTCTATTATTGCTTTTTTTCTATCATTATTCTCATTATCTTCCCGATTTTTAATTTTTGCAATAAAACCGTGCATAGATGCATCATTTAATACTGCTTCATAATTTTCTAGAATTTCGTTATATAAAGAATACTTTAAACTGTCAATCGCCAGTTTGTTAAATTCTATTTCATCATTATACTCATTGAATTCTTTTGTGTACGTGATTAAACTCTTTTCTTTTGCTTGTTTTTCAAGTTCATTTATTCTTTTAGATACATTTGCCAATTCTTTTTCAGCATCTGCAATTTGTTTCTTTTGCATATTTACTAAAAATAAATCCAGGTCCTCAATGTTTTCCGTTTTTGCATTTGTATGTTCTGTGTAAGCATCTACTATGGTTTTTATATTACTGTCTTTTTCATTTATATAAAATATTTCGAATTTTTCAAAATTATTAAAAGCATTATCACCTTTATCTTTAAGCTCAATACTATCTATGCTTATTTCCTCACCCTCTTTGTCTCTAACAATTAGCTTTTCTTTTATCTCTAAATTAAACTTATCAAGCATTGCTAATTGCTCACTCTCAGGCAACTTTAAAATCGCTTTTGCTTCTTCAATGCTTAAATTTTCCCCATCTTTTTCCAATTCACTTTGCACTTCAATAGTAAAGCCCGTTGGAAGTTCAAAGTTCCTTTTAGCAATTTCATTTAAAAGAACAGTTTTATTTTCAGGGCTGTCAACAATGCTTTCTTTTGCTGTTTTTACATTTTCTTTTTTTGCGTTAGAAAGTTGTTTGGAATATTTATTAAATTGATGTTCAGGAGTTTGATTAATCATTCCACCCACAAATTGCGAAAACTGCTCAAATGATTGGAAAGCTTTATCACCATCAATTTTAATGCTAATTAAATCATCAGGAAAATTGGTTAATACTTGTCCATTATTATCAATTAAACATAGAGTTTTCGTATCTATATCAACATAAAAAGCATACCCATCACTTGGGCTAAAATTACTACTTGCAATATTTTTTATATATTCTGAACTTAAAAGCTCAGGTTTTTTATCATTAAAATCGTTTTGGATTTCTTCAATTAGTTTTAGTTTTCTGTTTCTTAATATTTCTTCTTGCATACCTTGTGTGTGGATACCAGTTACAGCAGTAATAGCAAGTTCTTGAGCAAGGGCATTTAGTTCTAGGGCTTTTTTAATTTTTTTCCTATCTGTCTTCGTGAAAGACTCACTAGATACATTTTCAGGTTTTAGCGCTTCTTCTTGTCTTATTTGAATAGAGATTAGTTCTGTTATACCCGGAAACAAACTTTTAACTTCAGCCATTGCCAAGTCATACGCTTTCTTAGTTGACGCTTTTTGCTTTTTTGCGTCATTTGTTAAACTTTTAAAAAACTGCACTGGACCTTCTGGAGTCTCAAAAATTTTTAATCTTAATATATTTTCTACTAAATTGTTTTTATTTGCAAATTCATCTAATAATGCTTTAATTTTACCAAACACTAGGAAATTGTTAAAACGATCGAAAAATCCCAAATTTGCATCATGCAAGTCTGCTGAGATTAATCGTGCGTTTAGTCCTGCCGTATAATAGCCTGCCGCACCTGCTAAAAAAGCCGACTGTTTTGTTGACTGAATATTTTCAATATTTTTTGTTATAGGATTACCTTTTTCTATAATTTCATCCACCGTCATAATATTCTCCAATTTCTTTAAAATCGACATCTTTTAAAATTAATTGTATTGTATCACAAGTTTTCCCATTTGGCAATATCTAGTTTTATTAATTAACTTCATTATCTTTATAAAAATAGTATAAATAATGGTTTTAAGAGTTATGTTTTAAAGATAATATATTTTCAAATAAGTTTAAATTTAATTAAATGTAATTCGTTGTCCTGGTATTCCCAGTTTGCGCTTGGGAATAATTCTGATAGGTTGTTATCAATAAAATGTTTTATTCTATTAAACAGCACATCAGCTTCATATCCAACAAAGTGCTGACCATTACCTATTGCTCCCATATCATTGTTTGTATTGTCCACACCAAAATAAAGTGTAGTGTCATTAAAATAAGTTGACCCAAAATCACCATTAAGTTCACCAATCAAACCGCCATAGATACTATTAATAGTTGCAGACACATTACCATTATTTTCAACATTAAGTACTCTTGTCCTTATAACATTATTATTATCCGTTAACAAAATTACTGTTCCCACAATACCACCAACAATATTTTTCCCCGAAATATCTCCCGAGTTTTTAGCAAACTCAATAACCGTTCTACTCATGCCTGCAATTCCACCAAAGTAATTTCCGTTAAATTTGCCTGTTATATTCCCACTATTAATTACATTTTCTATCCTTCCATTATTTACACCAACTATGCCACCAACATAGTTAAAGCCTAGTATTTCTTCCTTATTTTCAACATAATTAATAATATTTTTCTCAAAATAATAAATACTCGATTGATTTAACAACTCCTGCAAGTTATCAGTATTTTCGTAATAATTTAATTTCCCCAAAATGCCACCTGCAAATCTATTGTTTGCTATAACTTTACCTGTATTTTGTAAAATTAAATTATTTTTTCCATTAATCTTAATGTGATTTCCTGCTCCGACAAAACCACCAACATAATTAGCGCCGCTAATTTCACCTAAGTTTATTATTTTATATTCTTTTCCCACTTCAGGCATTGTAGCAGTAATATTCACATTAACCGCAAAACCAATTAATCCACCAATAAAATCACCACCCGAAATTGTACCTGAGTTAACTGAGTTGTAAATGGCAATTTGCTTTAAGCCAGTAATTACAAATGGTTCAGATGGTTCATATGAATCACTTGATGTAATATATCCAAATAATCCGCCAACAAAGCTATTATCACTACTAATTTCTCCACTATTATGTAAAGAATTTATTATCAGTTCATTATCTGCGAAATCCTGCACTATAATTTTTGCTCTGCCTACAATACCACCGGTATAAGCATGTCCACTAATTCCGCCTTTATTTACAAGATTATCGATATTAATTTGTTCGGTAGCGTTCACTGTTAACTGGCCGAAAATACCACCAATAAAGTTTACTGTGCTCAAAATATTTAAATTATTTTCAAGACGAGTAAGTTCAACTATATTAGCATTTTTTATTTCTACTTGCCCGGCAATACCACCTATGAATCTTCCGCCTTTTATTTGCGGAGTAGGAAGTGGTACAGAATCATTATTGAATAGGTTGAAAATATATGCTTTTTCTGTACAATCAATATCTAGTCTGCCAAATACACCGCCTACATAACTATTTCCTTCTACACTTGCGGAAAACATAATGTTTTCAATGGTAGTGTTTACAGATAATGTTTTCAACTCACCAAACACACCTGCTATATAGTTATCAGCCGATTTAACGGAACCAGTTTGAGTTATATCATTGACTGTTATATCTCCGGAAGTGGTAGTTATTTCCACTCTTCCAATCATGCCTGCAACATACTCAGATGTACCCGTAATGTTGCCTTTATTATTTAAATTTTGTATGGTAACATTTTCGGATGCTTTTATTATCAACTCGCCTGTTATTCCGCCTAAATTAGTTATGCCATTTATATCTTTGATTGAAACCAAATTATCAAATAACACAGATTTAATATTATCAACTATAAATATTCCTGCAATTCCTCCGGTGTTGCTACATGTTTTTTCAATAATATCTATAGTTCCATAGTTGCTTAGTTTTTCTACTAATAAACTGGCAGAAGAGTTATTAATATAAACTTGTCCTAATATTCCACCGATAAATTGATTATAACCTGTAACAGAGCCATAGTTTTTAAGATTGTTAAGTGTTATAGTAGCCCGGCTAGATTCAAACAAACCTACCACACCACCTGCATATTCACCCTGGCTTATAACAGAAGAATAGTTTTCAATGTGGCTCAAGTTTGTGTTTAAAGCATAACCAATAACCCCGCCAACAACACTTTTTCCTCGCACTCTGACTGATACATCGCCAACATAAATATTATCAATATCGCTGTTTTTTGCTTTGCCAACAAGGTTTCCAACATAATTTCCTTCAATGTTACGCACATGTGCATTGATAAGATTTATATAGCCAATATTTGCATTTAAAACATAACCAAATAATCCCAGGTAATCAATAGGGTTTGTTACCTGCTTATTTGGGTTTGTTACTGTTGCATTTTCAATGGTTATGTAAGCTTTATCTTTATTAGTATCATTCCAGCCATAAATATTTCCTGAGAAAGGTCTTGGATTATTAATATCATCATATCCAATAGCATACCAGCTTTTTTCATCTAAATTTATGCTGTTTGCATTGCCAGACTTATCAACTGCCACAAGCATTATATTCCAATTTTCAAATGTATAACCCCCCATATTAACCATTTTAGAGATAAAAGATAGTTGTGAAGCAGTGTAGATTAAAATGGTTCGTGCTTGTATGTTTTCAACTCCGCTGTTTATTTTAATATAAAAATCTCTTTCATCTTGTGTTACACTTTCTGATGGAATAAAGTGTTCTCTATTATCGATTTCTTCATTATTTTGATAATAATTTGGAAGAGCAATAGAACTTAACCATCTAGTAAAGAATGATGGGTAATTATTATTAATAAGAGTATTTCTGCTCCAAATTCCGCTCCAGTCAAAGCCTGGAAGGGCATCGGCTTGCAAATCATAAGTAGTGATAGCAACAACCTTTTCATCATGACTTGCAATTGAATAGAAATTGGAATTACTTTGTATAGTTGCGCTTGCTTTAAAATCACCTACAAATTTATCAAGATTCGTGGAATTATATGATGTTTTAATACTCATTTTGCCTGCAAGTGTTCCCACTAATACGCCAACTATATTTGAGTTTTTAGCACCCAGCACATTTATTCTATTTTTCTCACTTTCTGTCACATCACCATTAGACAAATAACTATTTATAATGTTTATACTTCCTTCGCTTTCACTGGTACCCACAAATCCACCTGTGCTAACGCCATAAGTAAATTTATTGTTATTATAACTTTCTTGAATAGTGACATTTCCCGTGTTATGACCAATAAATCCACCCGCATTTCCACCTGCAATTTGATTATTTACTAAATAAACATTTGTTAAATTAATATTACCGATTGCTAAGGCAACTAGTCCTGCATTACTTTTAAAAGAGCCGTCTAATATTATACTGTCTTTAACAGTTAAATTTTCAATACTTGCATTACCGACAACACCAAATAATCCTGAATTTTGGTTAAGCGTGGAAGAAATATGTGAAATAGTAAATCCATTTCCATTAAACTTATAAGTGAACGGTTTATCACTTGTTCCTATAGGCGTCCACTCTTTCCCTGTTAAATTAATATCTTGATCTAATGTTATTATTGCATTATCTGATAGTTTCCCACCTGCATTTATGTATTTTGCAAATGCCGCTAACTCTCCAGGCGTTGAAATTGTAACTTTTAATGTAGATTCATCTAAGTAAAGATTGTTTTCGGAATTTTTCCAATAACACTCGCTCTCGTTTTCTATTTCCCATCTAAAAATAGGTAGGTTATTTATAATTAATTCATTGTCGTTATTTCCAAGTATAACTGTCCAAATATTTTCGAAATCATAATCTTTTTCAACAAATTCATTAATATTTGCTATTGCATTTGGACTTAACGAAATAGGCTCACTTTTTCTATTATAATAGGTAACTATTCCATCTCTTTTAACATAGCTAAAATACGCTTGTTTTTCTATTTCTGCAAGGAAATCCACACTTGAAACCACTCGCGAATAAACCAAAAATCCATTACTGGTAATTGGGGAATCTTGTTGATAAAATAAACTTCTTGAAATTATTCCGCTATTGTTAATCTTACTGTCTGTAATATTTAAACCAAATACAGCCGATGTGTTGTCAATCTTAAATTCTAATCCTGTGGTAGAGTGGTAGTTACCTGTTAAATAAAGAGTTTTATTTTCTAACACTATTGAACTTAAGTCACAATCTGCATTAAAAATTATAGCTTTTTCATCAGTTCCAAAATAAATACTGGATGAAACTCTTGGATTCTGTACTGTTCCTTCCCGTTGCATGTTTCCAAAAAAATTATTATTTAATAAAGGATAATAACCATTGGATTCCTTTTTCCAAACACTTTCGCCAACCAGCCCATATTCTTTAAGCTTATTTGCATCTGCGTTTCGAAGTGCTAAGGATGAAATAGGTTTACCATAATCATTACTGTTTGGCATAAAATCGTAAACATAAATTGCATTTTCAAATGCACTTGCATCCACACCCGAAACCTTACCAACAATACCACCAACCTGATTGTTTTTGTTAGGAAACAGAGAAGTTTTGCTCATGGAATAAACATCTGCAATGGTTATACCACCATCACTGTCTTTTATACTGCCAATTAACCCACCGACCGCATAACCTGCTATTGCTTGTATGCTTAGTGTTCCAGTTGAATAACTACTTCGAATTTCATCTGCTGCCCCTGACTGCATAACTCCAATTAAACCACCGACATGATTTTCTGCACCGCTTGAAATAATAATATCAAAATTATTTATAACAAAAGCGATTGTTATATGTCTGCTTGGCGCGTTATCTATTCTTCCAAGCCCACCAAATATACCGCCAAGTTTAGAAAATTGGATAGTACTTGCTTTTAACTTACCCTCAGCTCCTACATATTGCATATTAATATAGTCTGCATAACCAACCACTCCGCCTATATGTGCATTGCTTATATCGCCAGGAACGATATCACCATAAAATGCAGATTGAAAAAGTTCAAAAGTGGCATCATTGTCTGATTGAATTTTACCTATTAGCCCACCAATGTGTGATGCTGGTGTGGATGTAACAATTGTATTAGTATTTATAATCATATTTTGAACATAAGTGTTTCGCATACCGTTAAGCGCTCTGCTTAAACGCATATCGTAAGATTCATTCGCGTCAACTGCCCCTACTACACCTCCCATCTTCACAGATGAATGGGTTGCGATTAAGTTCATATTTTCCACCTTAACTTGGTCGAAATAACAGTCGGTAGCTTTACCCACAACTCCGCCTAAATACTCGGCATTTGTTTCTATATTATTTGCGATTGAAATATCACCAGTTACAGTAATGCCTTGAAAATATGTTTTCGTCGCACTGCCTGCTAAGATTCCCATATAAGTGCTATTAGACAAAACTCTACCCACGTCAATTTTTATATTATAGAATGTTGCGCCGTATGTATAAGCAAACAACCCAAAACTATCAAATCCTGCCGTTAGTGTACTCATATTGTATAACCTATAATTGCCAAAAGTTTTAAGTGTTCCACTAAACGGCAACTCAGCACTTCCGAGTGGCACCCAACCTTCAGCATCGCTCGTGGTTAAAGCAATATCCGCCATAATAATATAAGTGGCAGATGGGAAGTCGGCAAAATTAGACCTTAAATCTTCTAAAGTGTAAACATAAATGATTTCTTGATAAACCTTAGTTCGAAGAGATGGGAATAAATAAATTGACCTAAGTTCACGCCTGCCATCGAACATTGTTATACCAAACCATGTATCTCGGCGCCAGTTGTTATAAATTTCTTGAAACTGTGGATTGTTGTCACCTGTTAAGTAATTTTTTGCTCCACTTACATTTTCTAACACTTCACCCGGCTCATATTCTTGAGTAATTGTTTTATACTCGCTATCAGAAGCTCGGCCAAATATTCTAATATTTAAATTATTCACGGCCGTTTCTTTTAATGTGTAAATACCATCAAATATTTCTTTTAGTGTTCTAAGAGAACCATAATTTTGCAAGCGGGAATATCTATAAAACTGTGCACTATAATCATTCGAATGATAAATGTCGGTGGAAATATCGCCAGAATAAGCGTAGGCAACATTGTTGTGAACATACTGCATTGCGTTAACCACCATAAAGTATGGCACCAAACCCGTTCCCGTTTCAATTTCATGATACCCATTTTCCACGAACTTTTTATCGATAGGTAACAAATTAACGGCATTGGAAGTTGCATTTCCTATTTCATATATTAATTCAAGATTATTTTCTTGATACGCTTGCATAAAGAAAATACTTTCATTTTTCATTCGTTGCGAAAGAGTATTTTGTTTGAAATCATACCACTCAGTGCCCGCAATTATATCTCCATTATTATCTGTTTGATAATATGCATAATTTTCCATATAAGATAATGCTTTACCTATAAACGAACCCATTTGTGCACGCGGTGCATCTATTCCATAAAGACTTCTGTTAAGCACTTTATGTGATGTTTTCCAAATAGTTGCAGCAACCACACTTTCCATTTGAATTAAATTTTTATTTACTTTAGAAATTTGTTGATATAAATTCGTATTATTAATTGCATATTTAAAACTACCGCTATTAATCAAATTGGTATTATTGTTATCGAACCTTGTTTGCAAACCGATAACACCACCATACGCAGTAAAAGAATATGCACTGGCAGTTGTGTATATATTGCTAAGCCATGTTCCAATTGATATTCCAACAACACCACCTGCATACTTAGCATTAATATTAGATACATCCACGCGGTTATTTGAAAATTGAATAATGCTACCAAGCGATAGCCCAACAATGCCACCTATATAATGAGGATTGCCAATATATAAAGAAGTTGCACCCGTAGAAGGAATATTTATATTAATAGTTGAAATATTTTTATAAGTGTCAGATTCTAATAGATTATAAATTTCATTATCAATAGCAGTTTGGTTATTATTTTCCACTTCACTTTTTGTAACTATTCCCAAACTATGTCCCACTAATCCGCCGGCAATCGCACTGCCATTTAATCTTGTATTTTCATTTGCGATTAATCTAGAATGGCTGACAATGGAATTTTTACCCAAATAACCATATAGTCCACCAACAACTTCTCCACTAATCCTAATATTTCCATAAACTTCATTACCACGAACATTAGCGTTTATTTTTGCATTTTCTATATCGTCTTCAACGCCTCTTGCTTCCATTATACCTGCAATTCCGCCTGCATACGAAATTCGTGAAACATTAGATAAATCATATAAATAAAACAGATGTGAATAATCGGTGTGATTGATAGCACTAAAATTATTTACACTGTTATAATATCTGGCGTGAACAGAAATTGATGCAGAAACATTAGCAATAGTTGTGCTATCGCCATAAATCCTGCCTGCAATTCCACCTACAACATTTAATCCTGTTACAGTTACGTCAGTGTTAGAAGTAACATTTATATTACTTATTCTTGAGTTGTAAATTTCGCCTGCAAGCACACCCACATATTTAACAGCAGCAGCTCTTAGTGATTGAACAAAAATGTTTAAGTTTCTGACATTTCCTCGTTTGCCGTCAGCATTTTCGCCGATTGTACCAAATAATCCAATATGTTCAATTTTGTTTTCTGTAACAAAATCATCATTATCGGCAATTATTCTTAAATCGTTTATGTATAGCCCATTTCCTTCAAAGTCACCATAAAAATTAGTTCTATAAGTTCTTGCAATTTCGTTTGTGTTATTATACGAAATTGTTTTAATCAATCTTAATGCTCCTGCTTGATTGAAGGTCGTTTCTTGCCCTTGCGTGTTAATTTGAAGCGCATAAACATTAAACTTTTCCACACTGCTTACTAGATATGGGTTAAGTACTCCGCCACCATAACTTATATCCACATTGTTATTATCTCTTGTTATAAAACTATAATAGAATGAAGACACATCTTCTATATTTGTTGAGTTAATCGTGTTTATAGTATTAATTAATATCTCTAGACTCAGCTCAGCCTTTCGTACATTTGATAAGAGTGAAAAATGCGAATTGCCAGTTGGTGCATTTAATGCCTCTATATTATTTGTTATTGAATAACGGCCAAACACATACTCTAATTTTTTCTCAATAGTGCCTGCACCTTGAGCATTTACATAAGAGTTGTCGCCTGTAAGCAATGAGTATTCATTAAGGATATATGTGCCAATTCTATTTGGATACTCATAAAGTAAGCGTAGCAGAACATAAAGGTTTGGCTCAAAACCTTGCAAACTGGCAAGTGAGTATTGAATATTATACGCCTCATCATAGTTCATACCATTAAATAAAGTATCTAGCACCGTTATAACACTTGCATCTTCTGGCAAATGTTTAATGAAGTTTGAATATCTTAAAGATGTTGTTCTTAAATTAGCAGAAACAAGTTGAGGAATATTTGCTTTATATGAATTGTGTTTGAAATATCTTGCTATTGTTTGAGATTTATTTGCTGTGTTATTATTTTCTCGTGGAATAAACCAAACACTAGTCGCCACACTTTCTCCGTTAAGTTCATGGTCTTCGTTAAATGAAAATGTTGCAAAACTTGTGTATGCTCCAAATTCTTTAAATGTTAATGATGCAGCACTGGTTCTATTCATAGTGTTTGTGCTAAAAACATCAATGTATTTTTCTTGATTTATAATATCATGAATGTCGCCATCAAAAGTCTCTCCAAGGAATAAATCGTTTTCTGGGAAGTTTCCGCTTACTAACCATTGTCTATATTGTTCTTCATAAATATCCTGATAATCGGTTACTTCCATTTTTAAATAATAACTATTATTAATAACTCCTGCATCTAGCGAAATAACCATATTATTTTTATCGGTTGTAACACCAGAGAAAGGAGAGGAATATGTTTCTTCTTTATAAATAGTGGCAATCGCATAGGTGTTTTTAATAATTCCGCTTGTGGTGTTTATATAAACAAACCCACCACACTCATCACCTAACACAACAGAGTTCACATAACTATTTGTAACTAAACCTGCGTTTCTATAAATAAATCCGCCTGCAAACTTAACAGAAGAAATCACCGAACCATACATTCTAACGCTGTGAGTATCACGCGTTAATGAGTTAAGTGTGTAGTTATAGCCTACTAACTTATCAATTTTTGAACCATTATAAAGTCCGGAAATATCTCTTTCATTGTTAGTAGTATCTCGCCCAAGCACATAGCTATAATTAATTTCAGCATTTGCATTATTAATAACAACAAAACCCGCCGTGCCCATTCTATCTTGAGTGAAGCCAACTGTATCTTGCTTAGTGTTTACTATATTTCCGCCCTTAAAATAACTAGATGAAATGCTACCGCTGTTTTCGCAAACGAACCCTGAAATATAATATTCCGATTGAAGTGTGATATTTTCTACCGCACTGTTTGTTATATAACCATTATTATGCCCCACAAATCCTGACATTCTATAATTGCCTGAACCAACAGAATTTATAGCACGCACTTTTATAATTGATGATGTGCGATTTAGATTATACAAATAAGCTGAATTATTCACTTTTGTGCTAAAATATTTTTCTTGTCTTGCAAATAGTTCTAGTTGAGTTAATTTTCCGTTACTTATTAAAAGGTCATCTCTAAAGAATCTATAATCATCAGCGTTGCTTAGTACCATGCTGTTTGTGATAGTACCATTATTTACACCTGCAATAATTCCAATTTTATAATTCTCGTAAGAATGTACTATTATCTCCAAATCCACCGTGGCTAAGTTTTCACCCGACCGTGTTTCGTCAATAAGTTTATCGGCAGGTGCAATTTCAACAATTAAATTCTTAATAAGCGTATCTTCATGCACAACTCCAAACAGCCCTATTTCCTTAATTTCATTTTCTTCACTTGAAACATCAATAAAACTATTTATTCTTATAACATAACCGTTTCCATCAAGACTGGCAATGTTGGTTTTTAGCGGTGTCCAAAAATTCACTTCAAGATCTTCCATCAATATATAATGTCCGTCCGCTTGCATACTCATAAGCTCTGTCACACTATAAATAGGTTCGGGATTTTCTTCATTGGATAATTGAACAGTGTCAAACCCAAAATCACTTTCGTGCTCAAAAACAAAACCACTTGTTACATTGTTGTCATCAAACAACCCTACCCCATTGGTTTTTTCGCCACTATATTGAATAAGCGCACGCGCTGTAATTCTTTCATTACTACCAATTGCAGTGCTTCTCACATTTAAAACGGCATATGGCTCTCTATACGAATTACCAAATAAATCTTTCACATCAGACACTAAAAATTTAGCACGCCCGTTGCTAACCACAAATCCGTGATACGATGTACCCACTGTTAATGGCTGGTCGTTATTATACCATGTGGAAGTAATATGTCTAATTCCGTTTACAGTTCCGTCACCAAACCGCGCAATACTTATTTGCCAATCTGTTATTTGCTCTTCTGTTAAATTATTAAAATCTCTATATTTTCCGTAAAGTCCTAAGGATGTGATACTTGCTGATAACTTATCTATTTCGCGTAAAATATGTTTTTGCACGGTATCAAATCTAAGTTGTTTTTGAATTTCGTCGGCTTCATTCCTACTTATCAATGCTTTATCGGTGCAATAATCTGCGTTTACTTTAACTTCTAGTGCATAATCCTGATTGAAGTTTCCTTTTAGGTTACCCTCTTCCACTCTATCCACAGAAATAGATGTAACCGTGAAAAGAGCAAGTTGGAAATTAATTGTTGCTCTTTCTTCATATATATTGTTAAAAATTTCATTAAAAGCAGTCACAGTTATGCTAAATTGTTTGCCTAATAAATTTTCATCATAATTTATTATAAAAGCATATTTGTTTTCATTAACTTTACGAATACCATTAAAAATATAACTCTTGGTTTTTTCTGACGCTAATGTGGTTTTTTCATTTTCTATGAAAAAATCAAACATATTATTGTTTTCCACCTTACCATCTGTGTAAAGAGTCAACTCAACTTCCTTGCCTATTGCCACAGCAACATTAGTTTCTCCACCAACATTAAAATCTATATACGGCGTTAAGTGAGGTGTAATATTAATTGTTTTTGTGAATTGTGCTTGACCGTTTAAGTAACCAACAACTGTTATTGTGAACACAAGTAATGGATTATGAAAACTTGGAAGCAATGTTTTAATATAAAATTTTCCATTGTAGCCTCTTTGATTAATATTGTTTTCCACAAAGTTATAACTGCTATTAATAAGTCTTATGCCTCGCCCGTTATCAATTATTTCCGTTCCTTCCGCAATAGACGAATAAGAGCCTGCAAAAATATACTCCGGATAAATATCTGGTTCTGTATTTCTTGTGAAGTCAGCCAGCATTTGCTCTAGCCCCACATAAATTCCACCACTAATTGATGACGAAACTGTTAAAGAGTCCACTCTTGCATAAGAAGGATAAAGATTAATGTTTAGAAGTCCCGGATAGCCTGCAACAAGTGTGTTAGACATTGAGTTTTGATCAATATCTGTTATAATTGTTTTTTGCCCTGTGGTTGTATCAACAGTATTAAGAGTAATTTTAGAAAAATGATTTATGCTTACATTATCCTCTTCCACTAAACTTGGATTTATAGTGTATTTAAATTCATCCAGAATAACATTTTCAACAATTTTTTCGTTTTCAGTTGTGTATTTTACTGTATAAAAATCAAAGTTAAACTCCTCAATCATGGCGATATCATATAGATATCTATCCTCAACATCTACTTGGAAACTGTACCTCTTAGACGCCAACATCCCGCTAGTATTTAGTGCGTCATCTATACTATCTGTTGATGCGTCAAACAACACTTCATTGTTTGCATCTAAATATTGCAAGTTTGTTATATAAACAACAAACTTATCAAAATTAAACGCCATTCGTTTATTATTAACAAATTCAACAAGTATATCACTATCAGAAATATGGAAAAGAAGAGTATCGCTCACCTTAACCAAATATCCATCTTTATAAAACGAACTGATTACTCCACTAGCAGATGAAAAAGCATTAACCTGATTTAGTCCATATAAATACATATATCTTTCTAGTTGTTTAATTGAGATATATATTCCAACATTAATATCGTCTGTTTGCAGTACCACTTCAAAGTTAGCAGGAGTAGTTGGAGATGACCCTGCATCTTCACTAGCACCAATTCCAAAAGTGCCATCAATAATATTTATTGCAAATTTTTCACCTTGTGTTTCAAAAGAAGTAGTGTTATCAGCAATAAGCGTTATAGTGTTTAAATTTTGTTTATCATACGCAAATGGCAATGCCATTAAATTATACTTTGCTTTTTCATATCCTTTAACATGCACTGTGGAAATATCATAGCAATCAACATAAATTAGCCAACCTTGAGGACCACTATACGCTGAAAACTTTTGCCCGTTTATGGAAAACTCGGTCGGAATGTTTAAACTTGCATGATAAGGGCTACCCTCGTTATTTAAAACATAAAATCTTGCACCCACACCAAATTTTGTATTACCACTTAGCGCAATATCGCCGTAGTATTCTGTAAGGCCTGGAGTTACATTTTCTAAATAACTATCTAAAGTAATAGTTAAAATTTTATCATAACTTTTAATAATATTTAACGGTGTGCTTTCGCTTAATTTGTTTATTTTAAGCATATCACCAAATAATGACAGGTTAGAAATCTTATTAATAATATTTATTTCTATGCGTTCACTAACAGTTAAGTTGTATTTTGAAGTTATATAAATATATGCTTTACCGGTTCCTAAAACATTTATGTATACTTCGCCATTCCCATACTCAATATTAATTAAATTTGAATTACTATAAATATTTAATTCATCATATTGATTGCTAATCCCATCATTTAAGATTTCTAACAAATTAGATAATTTATATTTATTTAAACTTTTTAAATACGCGTTTAAGTAACTAGTGTATATTCTTTCCGTTTGCGTTGGGGTATGAGAACGGTCGCCATTAAAATCATAGTAGCCAAATATTTCAGGTAGCAGGTTTTTATCCACCTGATAACAACTAAGCACGATAGTATCGTTAAGTTTTTGAATGTCCACTTTATTGTAGTTATCATTATATTCAATAACTACTTCCTCTTCACTTTGATAACCTACGCTATATAAAAACAGAATTTGCATGTTATTTGTTGGTAAGTCCACAATAAAATTAATAGCACCATTATCTTTGGTTTTTGTTTCCGCGAGTGGGATTGCCCAACCGCCGTTCACATCTTCATGCATGTAAATATTTTTACCTTCAAGTACACTTGCATTTTGCGTTAAATAATATTTTGCATTTATATCATTGCTATACAAACTAGCTGTTAAGTGTGACATGTTCAAGTTATCATAATGCCAACTTGTATTATAAACATCAAAAGGACCTGTGTAAACAAGACCTAAAGCTTGAGCCTTAATTGGCAGAGTCATACCAGCGCTTGCACCTGTGCTTTCAGAGCGATAAAATTCGCCGAATATATCTTCTTCACCATCTTCATTCACTCTGGTCCAGTTGACTGTAAGACCAGTGGCTATTGGTTCACTTGCAATGTTTCCATTATTAATATATAAAACATTAGTACCCGTTTCGCTAAATATGAAATAATCAACATTACCACCATATCTTACTAAGTTCTCATTAAATGTTATAATTTGAGTTATTTCATTTCCATACCTTGCATAAGTTTTATATCCAATATAAAAACTGTTTGCTGCAAGCAGTTTTGGTTTTGATATAGTTAAACCATATTTTAGTAATTCAACATTCTCTGTTTCGTTTCCGCCTGCAAAGTTTTGTATATATTTAACATCTTCTTCTATATTACTGTAAAATTTTAAAGTTGTGTAACTTGCTTGCAGATTATAGAAAGTTGTAAATTCCTTGTCCGTATCTTCGCTTTTAAAACCAAATAAACCAGCTTGGTTGTAAGTCCAGTCAAATATAGCACTTTCGTCATTAAATAATAAATTATTATAAACATTTTCACTATCGCCTAAAAAACCGCCGACATTATTATGTTGATTTTCCGTGAAATAGGTGATAGTGTCATTCTCAACTTTGCTATATGCAACATAACCACTAACACTGCTATTAAATATAAGCACCACGCCCTTGTTTTCTTGACTGCTATTAATTATTTTGCCAAGCATACCGCCAATCACAATGTCTGTTATTTTGTTATTGTTGCTTATATTTATTTTAACATAACTTGTATTTACAAATAGATTATTTGCTCCTCCAACATAGCCACCAACTGTCTGTCCAAATTGAGTGGTGGTTACAATTATATCGCCATAATATAAATGTTGGTCATTTCTTCTATCCCAACCATTTGTGATTTCGATTTCAGAAACATAAGAATAAACAGAGTTAAAAGACAAACTTGCCATAAAATCAAAGGTTTTATTACTTTCGTTTTTAACAACTTGGCTTAAATTTAATCCCACCAACCCGCCTAAGTTATTAACACCAGCAATAGCAGTGTTTAAAACACTAAAACTGTCTTTGTGGTCAAGCATTTGCACTTTTGTGTTATAAACTGCACCAAGCAGACTATTGAATAATGCTTCAACCCTATAAATTCCATTTACATAATTTATTCCATATACTTTGCTTAGTCCAGCACCGTTATCTTCAATCATTCCGCTTGCGTTTAAGCCTACTGCTCCGCCGATATTAGTTTGTCCATGCAGTGTTGGGGAAACTAAGCATCCATCAATTATGCCACCGTTCACGCCCGCTAGTCCACCTAAGTTGTTTTTGCCAAATATTATATTTCTTGCATTTACACCTTGAATTTTGCCGTTATTCAGCCCCACAACTCCGCCGAACGCAGAATTTGAATTTAACCTATTCGCCATACTCATATCATCTGACAGTTCTGCATTAATTAATGTAATCACTTTAAAATTTCCCACTAAAGATGGAGAATAGTAAATATTAAATTTTTGATTTATAATATCAGCATCAATTTCTAAGCCTTCAAAAACTGCAAATGCATTTACATCGTTAATATCGCTTGCCTGTAAATACCCCACCAGTCCGCCTGCATAAACTATTGTTTTAACAGGAAACTCTGGTAAATTAAGAGTAGTAGATATTCTTACTTTAACAGTAGTATTATAAATTAAACCCCCAATCTGCGTGCCTGCAAGTCCACCTATCATAGCAAGAGCGTTCACATCTAAAGAGCTATAATTATATCGTATTCCATTTTCGTTCTTTTTTATAATATTAAGATTTTCACCATTTAGCGTTGTGCCTTGCGAACTATCCCAACCGTTGCCATCTTCTATCACACAATCAATAACAGCTGTGTTTTCCATATATCCAATAAGTGAGCCTATTGAAACATTATAATTTGTCAGTCCCCCATTAGCATTTATAGAAAGCCCTTTAATTGTAACTCCTTCAATAAGAGCGTTTTTAGTATAACCAAAAAATCCAATACCCATGTTTTCTTCATTGGTTAAATTATGGTTTATAGTCACATTGGAAATAATATAATTAATGCGTCTTCCATCAAGTTCGCTATATCCAAAAAATTTGCCTGTAAAAGGATATTCTTTCGTACCTATAGGAACCCAATTAGAAGTTAATGAAATATTATCAAGAAGTGTATAACTTGAATTATATGCAGAATTATCCCCACGCATTCTGATTAAATCCGCTTCGTTTCTTAGTTCATAAGAAATATCTTTTCCATCTTGCACTCTAACAGTTATTCTAACAGAAAAACGATACAACTCAGGATTATCTTTATCCTGACTATCCATAGTGGATAAAATAATATAAAATACAGGTGTGCGATAATTTTCTCCCACTCCCAAACTAATAACAGTAACACTTATTTCCTGCTTGTCTTCGTCCACATGAAATTCAATATTCCCCGCCCCCGAACTTTTAGTTACTTCAAGCTTATTGTTTTCAGGGTTAGTTGGGTTAAGAGAATATTTAAATGTTTTAGTTGCATTCTCGCCTTCAAAATATCTATAACCATTTTTAATATTTTCATCACCCATTTCTCTAAGATCAAAATCCAACACATTATATGGTAAATCAGGTGTAAGCTCTTCAATAAGCACTGCATTAGTTGCTGTTATCCTACTATGAACGGAATGAAAGCCTTCATGCTTAAAGCCATAAAAGTCCTTATACTCTTCTGTTACAGTTGGCATTGCATAAAAACTAAGTCTAAAATCATGGCTTATGTTAGAAGCCTGCGTTCCCAACAACTCCACCCAAAATTTTATAGATATTTTATCATCACTTAGCTCCCAATAAATTCGTGCGCCATTACTCTCGTTTCCTTCACGATGATACCCCGTTTTATTACTTTCATCAATTTCTTTAACAGGCGCACCGCCAAGGTCTATAAATAATAGCCATTTAATATTTTGTTTATTAAAGGTTGTTGTGTCCTTAGGATTAGTTTTAAGTGTTAATATTGCCTCACCTTTACTAGATACGTCCTCTAAGTTTAGTGTGTCTTTTGTGAAAATAGATAATGCCGCTCTTTCTAAATACACTCCTGTTATAGGCAAATTCACTTTAACGAAAAACTTGAACTCAAAACTTGCTGTGGCAGGTGTTATACTTGTTATATCTCCCGTCCAGCTATATCCTGTTATAGTAACAGTAATTTCCGCAATTTTTGTTAGGTCTGCATAATTCGCAACAACCAGTTCTTTTGAGTTTTGAATATAAACACTATCAGGATTTGACGAAACTATGTTAAAAAAAGCAATATTTACACTATCATCAAGCACAAATTTTGTTCCGTTTTTATTGTCGTAATTCAATAAAACTGTTTGCTTGTCGCCAACGAGGGCATTAAAGGTGTAGGTTTTTAAACTATCTATTGATTCAATAAAATTATCTTCAACATTTGCATATTTATCAAAACTTAAATAAATATTTTCATGCGTTAAATTAACAAGTACCGTTATGTTGATAGTAAGAGTGTATCCGTTTGGTGTTTTAACAATAATGGTTGCGCTACCGATTTTATCTTGCAGAGTTAGTTTTAATTTTGTTAAATCATAAAGTGCAGTTTCCCCACTTTCATTTAAAACTTTAACCACTTCACCGCCCAAAACTTCCACAACAAAATCTTCTGCTTTTAAATTATCAAACTCTGGCAAAATTACTTCGCCTTCATTATCTAGCCAGGTTGCTAAAAAGCGATTCAAAGGTAAATCTATTTCTTTAAAATTATCAAGTTCAAAAAAAAGATTGGTGGAGATATTATCGTTACCCCATGCAACTTTTTCTCTAACTAAATATAAAGGAATATTAAGAACAACTGCATGTGAAACCAACTTGATATGAGCATTTTCTTCCAGCACAATAATCTCGTTTTCCACATTTTTAAAATACACTGTTGTTCCGCTCTTTAACATATCCGTTTCAACTATTTCAACTTCTATACCTTTCACAATTTTAAATGCTCTAATATTTTGCACATTTTCTAAAGACAGTGAGAAAGTTTGAGTGTCTAATATTTTGTCATCATTACCCAATATCTGCACAAAAATTGAACTGCCTAAATCTGTGGCGCTGTAGTCATTAAAAAGCGTTAACTCGTTAACTTTTTCCACCGCCAGGCTATCACTAAAAACCTCCATGTTTTCCGTAAACGCTAAAACAGAAACACTTACTGTCACCACTTGATAATCAAAGAAATTCTCATAACCTGAGTAGTTTACATAAAAATCCAAAGGCACAGTTTTCGCCACATCTCTATGATTTACCTCAAATTTCTTATTTCCCACTTTACTTACAGTTAGAAAATCACTGTTTTTATCACTTCCTATTGTATTATGATTTTTAATAGCATCATATAAGTCAATAGAATATTTTGTGCCTAAATACGAATAACTTTCGTCTAGTATATTTATATTTTCTTCGCCTGCCTCACCTTTTTCTTTAAAAGCAAGCATTGCTTGAATAGCTTCCGAGTACCTGGCATCTTTATTGGTGGCAAGACTAACTGCAAACTCAGAAGGAGTATTTTTATTTAACTTAATATCTTGACCTGCAACTTCATTAAACACAGAAATGGTATCTTTTAAGAGAGGCTGAGAAAAAGGAGTTAACACATCTACTGTTATAGGTTGAGTTTTTATTACATCCACTCCACCACCTTTTTTGTGATAGTTGTAAGATGCTATAATTTGAAAATTTGAAATTGTGGAATTAGCAGCAACCTTAATTTTACTGCCATTAATTTCCACTTGTTCATTTTCTTCCACTAACTGTAACTTTATTTCACTGCGTTGGTTTGTGTTTGATGGAAGGAAATTAATAAATTTATAACCGTTTCCACTGTTAGGTGTTTCATTAGATAAATCTGTGCTCACGCCACGCACAACAGGAATTGCATTCACAGTGTTAAAAGCAATTTCTTTAATAGGAACAACAATAAAAACATTTTGCGATAAACTTTTTCCACCTTCATTAGTTCGAACATTTATTTTTAGATTTCCACCGTTTTTAACTGTGAAACGCGCAGTCGTTAAACCATTTTGTTCACTGCTCGTCTCAAACTTACTCGCCAGAATTTCCGTTGGCTGGTCAACAGAAATTTTAACACCCCGATTAACATTCCCTTTAACTCCTGTAACTTGAGCAGTTATAGTAAAAGAATTTGTGGTTCCTTCAAGAAAAAACTCATCTCTGCTTGTGTCAGGATTATAAACAACTTCATCGCTTATGTAAACATATAAACTAATATTTTGATATGGATTTTCGCAAGCCACAAAAACCATACTTGACCCCAAAATAAAAGCAATTAAAACTAACACCCTTCGTAAAATTTTTCCCATTCTTCGTTCCTTTATTTGTCATTTTATCTTTGGCAATTTTCTAATAATTTATAAGTTTAAAAAATAACAATAATAAGTTATATATTATATTATAAATAAAATACAATATTTTACCAAATAAAATAAACCGCTTTTAAAATATTGAAAAGCGTAGTAAATTTATTTCATAGTTTGATATTTATCATTTCTTAAATCCTTGGTTAGAAACATTTAAAAAAGGAGTTGAAGGAAATTCTTTGCTTAGGTTATTCGCTCATCCAAAATCATTTGTTTCGAAATATTTTCTCATCATCATTTTCACTAATACTAACATTTATTTTTGCGTAAAAATATTCTCTGTTGTTTTGTTTAATTTTTTCTTTAAGTGAGTAAATTAATTCGTTTTACTTAAATATTATTTCTAATATTTTTTGCGTAAAAATATTCTCTGTTTTTTGTTTAATTTTTTTCTTTAAGTGAGTAAATTAATTCGTTTTACTTAAATCTACTTTACTGGTTATTTAGCAAAAGATAAACAATGAGTGAAAGCAAAAATGAAGATATTATAATTGCTCCGACTTCCAATCTGATAAGTTAGGAGTAATGGAAAAAATAACGGCAAATTTGTTAGGCCAACTGGCGATAAACTAATATTAATTTTTCTAAAACTATACTATAAATTTTTTTAAAAAATTATATCCAAACTGGCAAAAAATTATTTTTTAGCGCGCTTATACTCAAAACTCCATAAAACCTTCTTTTTAAGTATAAGATTCTAAGTCTTTATGCATTCGTAAATCCACATAAGAAAAGTACTGCTATTGCTTACAAATCAAAAGCCAATTAAAATATATTTATATTTTAAAAAAATTACTAATTATTTCAGCAATTTTACTTTTATAAATAATATTATTAGTATTAGTGAAACACAGTGGAGGATAAACAACGCACCACCAATTATCACCTGCACCTTCTCCTAAGTTTATAATAATTGCGTCGTAATAATCTGATGGCAATAAAATACTTCCATAATATCTAGTTGGAAAAAACTCATTATCAATAACAACTTCGCTAGTATATTCGTAGTTACGCATAGTTAAATAATCATCTATTAAATGTTCCAGTGATGACTTATTGTCAATAAGCATAGTTATAACTTTCTCTTTACTCTCACATTCTGTCAAAAAGGGCGTTAAATGTTTAATAACTAAATCTTTAACTTCATACTTTATAAATTGGTCTTTTTCACTGTTGGAATTAGCCCTTATATGTATTCTTAAATAATCATTATTTTCAATTTGATTACAGCCTGCTAAAACCACAAATGCAAAGAATAAAGCACATACTACTAAAATTTTATTTTTCATTTCACTTCCCTTAGCTTAATAATAGCCAAAAAACATTAAACTTAAACCATATTTTATTAATATGTAAGTGAATATTAAGTATTATAAGATTTGATTACTTAAAGTCTTTTCTGTACTTTGATAAATTACATTTCTCTTTCCTGCCGATTACAAAAAAAAGTCATTGATTAATCTACGCTATACAAACGCTGGCATCTTTGAAAATTTCACTATCTTTAACTCGTTATTATCTTAGTCCATTAGTAGCTTTGGATAAAAAAAGCCACTAGTAACCTAGTGGCTTATAATTAAAGGGGTTGTTATTTTAATATTTTCTCTTAGGCTAATACTTTGAAAGACATCCGAAAATTTTATGGCGACCTAGCAAATAAGTTTTTAATAACAACTAAATACTGCTTGCATTCCGCCAAAAAGTTTTTTTAAGCATCTTTAAACTTCGGCTAAGCTGGGAACTAAAACCATTCTACGCACGATTTAAATTAAAACAAATTAATATTCTAATAATCGTTGACGATATATAACAACTTTTATTCCTGCTTTAAGCGGGAAATTAAGTTCTGGATTTTGCTCTATAATAAGGTTAGGTGAAATATTCATTTCTTTAGCAATATCCCAAACAGTATCGCCTTCTTTTGCAATATATAGGCTTAACACAAGATCGTCAAAAATTTTTTCGTCCGCTTGCATCACATTAGCGATAACTGCATCGTTTATAGTATTGTAAAAATCAACATAGATATATAGTTTTGCATTAATATCAATTTCTTTTCCGCGTTTACCCTTTGCAACAACATCACCAATCGCAATATTCACAAGCGGTATTAAATCGTCAGTTAGATTATTAATGTTTGCCAAGATAGAAAAAGGAATTTCCACCTGAGTTGAATAAGTTTTATTTTCTTCTTTGTTTAAATAAATAACAGTTGTATAAGCAACGCCTTCTAGAAGCAACCTGCCTTCTTGAACTCCATTGTTGGCAAGAACAACTCTATTGCAACAATTTCCTAAAACTTCATCCATAAACGCCATGTTATCATCAAGGGTTGCATTCCCGGTGATTCTTTCCACAAGTTCATTTGGCGTTTGAAATTTTTGAATATTAATGTTTTCGTAGTCCACATTTAAATAATGATTTGCTTTAAAAACATCACTAATTATATCCAAATTTCTTGGATTAAATATGTAACCTAAAAACCTAACTGGCACATTGATTGTCACAATTGCCTTATCAACATCAAGTGCTGTGGATATTTTTATATCGTTTAGCATCGCATTAATTAAACTTTGAATATTGCTTTCAGGCTCCACACTATCATTAGCAATTTCTGTCACAAACTCATGATTTCCTTGCATGGTTCTTATGGTGCCATTGTCACAAACATAGCATATATCGAAATTCACACCACCTTTTACTGTCAAGAGCCTATTGCCTTTTGTGATTTTTTCAAGATAAGCGGACGGACAAACACCTAGCACTCTGCTTACACTGTCTAAGATTTCCACATCATGACTCACATCATATCTATCTGATATAATACCACTATATGCAACAAAATTTAAAGTTTCTTTTTTGGTAAAAGAATTGTTGTCGTTCAATTCAATAAGCACTTCAGTCTCATCTCCTAGAATACCATCAACATGAATTTCAAGAATTGCCACAACTTTAATTTCGTTTTCTTGTGGCGTGCTTTGAATGTCGATAACCGCACTAGTTACAACAGGTGCAAGCATATTAGTAGCGTCATCACAAACATATTTGTCTCTAAACTCGGCGGTATAATCTAGCCCTTCTATTTCTGCGTTTTCATTCTCATAAATTGCATGAAAACTCACAAAACCGTTGAAGGTAACCACATTGTCCACCACTTCGCTTCCCACAACAAAAGATGTTGCATCAACACATAATATCTTGCTCACCCTGCCTTCATTTACTGGCAGTTTGCATTCAATTACTGCTTGGGTTGTGCCTAGTTTTTTACGAAAACCACTCACCACCTTTTCGTATGTTGGCTCAAATGCCATTTTCAAAACCCCCTTCAATTTTAAATCTATTACTATGATACTAGGAGTTTTTAAAATTTATGACAATAACTTTCTATTTTTCCGTGTAAATTCTACTAAAAGTGTGAAGAACTTATATCTCCGCAAAGCACATCACTATAAGAATAACTCATTCTATCTAAATCAACTTTTTCATCGGGTTTAATTATAAACATACTTGGGTAAACTTGGTCAATATACGCATTTAACTTTACTATTCGATTTCTACCCTTATTAATTGTTAAATATATAAGCTTTCCTTGAAGCAGTGCAATCTTTCTCTTTATCTCTTCCATATCAACATTATTTTTTTTCATATCTTCACTTCCTTATTTATATTATTGCCAAAATTTGCCAAACTATGCCACCGCTAAAAAAGCGTTAGAATTTTTATATTTTAAACTTTAAAATAGTAAGCAACATAAACGCTAAAATGAAAACTTTTTTATCGCTCTTTTCAAAAATAGTTTTATTTAAAGATGCTATTTTAAAAAGAAAGTTTAGTTTTTTAAACCAAGCACTTATTTTAATTTTTTAGTGTTTAAAAAATAAAAGTGGAAAATCCACTCATATTTTTATAATATATTTTGTAAGCACGACTTTGAATTACATATTTTTATAATTCGTATTTATATAGCACTTTTTTATATAGTTTATTTTATTACAATTTTTAATATAAATATGAATTTAAAATTTGTCTTATAAATTTTCGTAACCATAAAACATGATTTATGTATAACTGCATCAAATCACTTCAAGATTAACAGAATGACCGTCATTAGCATCTTGATACATTAACCAATATCCCCTGCCGTCGGGTTGATTTGCTTTTAATGGTATCCATTGACTGTATTTAGCAAAATCGCTAGGCGGTTCTTTATCATGTGTACCGGGTACACCATAACAAATATATTTTAACGCATCGTTTTCATATATCAAACCTATAACATAATAATGCCCGTCGTTTTCATAATCCACTTTAACCCACTTACTTTCCGGAATTAATTTTTCTAATTCATTCTCTGAGGGATATTTTGCAAAAAGTTCATCTACTTGCTCTTTTATTAAATTATAAAATCCAAATTCTTTATCAATATCCGCCTCGATTTCTTCGTCGGTGGATTCAAATAAATTACTTTCTTTTTTACTTACTTTACCCGCCTTTATAACTTTTTTTTCAACTTCTTGCATTGAACTACTGCTGTCTAATGCGGATGCAACAAAAATATTGCTATCGTTAATGTTGGCTTTTAAAAAATTTTCATGAAAGCCTGTTTGCGTATTTTTTAAAAGTTCTTTTGCTTTTAGCCTGCCAAGATTGAGCATAATATTTTCGTCATTATTTTGATTTTTTGTGGGTTTTTCTTCTCTTCCAGAAGTCCTTTCTCTAACTTCCTCTCTAACAGAAATTTTTTCTCTTATTCTTTTTTGAAACTCCCCACTATCTTCTCTAATACTTTCAACATTTTCTTCTTTGATTTTCTCTATCACACCATATTTGGTTTTAGGCACAATTTTCGGTTTATCTACAATATTATCTTTATAAGCATCATTTTCATTTATCTTTTTAAGTACTATTTCCGGTTTTTTATTTTGTTCGTTTATTTCGTTCATTTTAGAAACTAATGCTTGCAAGCTATCCATTACCACTTGTTTATAATTTTCGTTTCCGCCACTGAGCCCCCAAACTAAAGGAGTTATTTTACCGTTCCTACTTTCAACTAACACACAACCAATTTTGCCATCTAGGTTAAAGTTTTTATCAAGTTTAAAACTATGGCTGTTCCTGCTATCAAAAGAAACATGCTGTTTTAGTTCTTGTTTGCTATTAACACTTATCCCTAAAATTGCATCTTTAATATGTATATCGTAATTTTTTAGTGTTCCAAAAACACCAGAATTATTTTTATAAAGTGTGAGAACCGCTTTAGGGCTATTCCCGGTTTGCTTATCGCTTAGCACAATAATCTTTTTAATAGCACTCATTATTTTACTCCTTAAAAAGAGATTTTTTTTAAAAACACGAAAAAGTTTTATATTATATGAAAATTTTAACGAATTAATGACCATTATGAATATTAAAACTTTTCTTACTACATGTATTATATATTAAAAGAAATTATAAAAGTTGAATAAATTTTAGCGAAATTTTTAATTACTTGACTTGTTTTTTGTTTTAACCTTACTATCAATAAAAAAAACGAATAAAATTTAAAATTTTTATTCGCATTGAATTCATATTATTTAGTTTGACTTATTTATTATTTAAACATTAATTTTTGTTACTTAATTTTTTTTACTTTTTATTGAATTATTTTAATATTTAGAAAAATTAATCTAAAAACTCAAATTTAAATTTTTATAATAACCTGGCAACCCTCGTCATCATATAAGCTCTAACACTACACCTTTTAAAGCAAACTTTTTCCATTTAATATATACTTTTTCAGCAATAGTTTCAACATTTAAATCATGGAAGCAATTATGTTTGTAAGTTTTACAAATTGCTCTGTTGTTAGTTTTTCTCCCCGAATTCCTTTTTCGAGCTCACAAGCTTTAAATATTTCATCAATTTGCTGTGCGGTAAAAGCAAAAGTGGATTTTAAATTATTTTCCAGCGTTTTTCTTCTCATGGCAAAAACACTTTTAATAACTTTGCTAAACAACTGTTTATTTGCAATTTTATATTTATTTTCATCAAAAACAATTCCTACCACCGCACTATCAACTTTTGGCGATGGCACAAACATCTTACGATTCACCCGCCTAATAATATAAGCGTTTGCAATACGATCAATAATTGGAGTTATTGAGCCATAATCAACAGTACCGGGTTTTGCGCAAATTCTGTTTGCCACCTCCAATTGCACCATAACATACATCGCTTGTAGGTTTGTTGCACCTTCGATAAATTTAAAAATAACTGGCGTGGTTATATAATAAGGAAGATTTGCTACTATCACATATTTACCGCCAAGCTTGCTTTCTAATTCTTTCAAATCAACTTTCATAACATCTTGAAAAATCAATTCAATATTTGAAAATTCGCTAAAAGTTTGATTCAAATAATCTTTTAGGTTTTTATCCACTTCTAAAGTTATAACTTTTTTTGCAACTGTTGCAATCTCTTTAGTGAGCGTGCCCGCGCCCGTGCCTATTTCCAACACCGTGAAATCTTTATCGATTTTTGTGTCAGCAACGATTGCTCGCAACAAATTACCATCAAAAATGAAATTTTGACCAAATTTTTTATTAAATGAAAACTTACTATCAAATAATCTATCTAATTCACTCAATTTTTTATTCCTTATAAGTAGCGAATTATTTTTTAATATATGGCATTTATAGGGCAAACCCATTTGCTGAATTATTATATATTATAACCAACACTTCCTTTAAAGCATTTATTTAAAAAAATAATTAGTTCATAGTTATTAAATTTCGATTTTATTTAGGGAGTTTAGGACTTTCATACTCATAAAAAGTAAACTTTTTTATAAGCATAATACACTTTAAAAAAAACTATTTCAACTTTTTAAAAAGTTTATTAGTATTATTAAGCAAAATTCTTTCTAACTCTTTATTTTGCATATTTCTAATTTCTGCAACTTTTTTAAAAACAAATCTAACCATTATTGGTTGATTTTTAACCCGCCCCCTAAAAGGTTCGGGTGTTAAATATGGACAATCTGTTTCTATCAATAAATCGTTTATATCGCAATTTTTAACAACATCAATAATGTTACCAGCATTTTTAAATGTTATTGGTCCGCCTACTGAAAAAATCAATCCTAGTTCTTTAATACTTTTATAATCATCTATTGTACCAGTGAAACAATGCACCAGTCCGCCATTTTTTAACAAATGCTTTCTGTTTTTTAAAATCTCAAGAGCCTCAGGAAAAGCATCTCTAATATGAATAACAACAGGTAATTTTAATTTATGAGCAAGTTCTAACTGTTTAATAAAAACCTGCGTTTGTTGTTCACGGGTTTTAAGATGTTCTTCTTTGTAAAAATCCAAACCAATTTCGCCAACAGCAACCACTTTATTGTGGGTTGAACAAGTTATTAGCAACTTCTCAAACTTGTCGTCATACTCATTTGCATCTTGTGGGTGACAACCAACAATACCATAGATTCGCTCATTATTATTAACTATCTCCATGGTTTTTAATATACTTTCCTTATCATATCCAACAGTAAGCACGCGTTTTAATAAATATCCATCTTGCTCAAAAAACTCGGCGTCAAAATGCACCTTATCAAAAACCTTATCGTTTAAATGAGCATGACTGTCTATTAATTCTAACACACTTCACTCCCATTAGCCACCACGCTATCAGGAGATACTAGCGAGAACTTGCCCGTTTTTTCATCTACTGCAAAGAGTATCATTCCCTCAGATAATATTCCTCTAAGTTTAACGGGTTGCAAGTTCGCAACCACTACCACTTGTTTGCCAACAAGATTTGCAGGCTCAAAACTTTTTGCAACTCCACTTACAATAGTTCGCACCTTATCGCCAGTGTCCACTTTGCTTACTAACAACTTATCCGCACCAGCCACCTTTTCACAAGCAAGAATTGTGCCGACTTTAAAATTCATTTTATCGAAATCTTGAATATTGATTTCTGTTTTTGTTAAAGACTTCATCTCTTTATTGCTTACTTGTTTACTTTCTTTACTGTTCATTGCCGGCTCCTCTAAAAACATGATTTCTTTGGCAATATCTAACCTAGGAAAAATATTGTCGCCCTTAGTTACTTTTAGCCCGCTAATCTTTTTTGAAAAAGATGCCACACTTTTAAATGTGAAAAGACTTTCTGGAAAATTAAATTGGTTTTTTATTTTTTGTGGAATTTCCACTAAAAATGCTTGCAACACAACTGCGCAAATTCTAATACTTTCGCTTAAAACATACATAACAGTTGCGAGCCTTTCTTGTCCATTTTCTTCTTTTGCAAGTTTCCACGGCATATTTATATCGATATATTTATTTGCGTAATCAACCACACTCATAATTTTTCTAAGCGCATTATCCACTCGCTGTTCTTCCATATCTTTTCGAACATCACTAAGCAAGGAGCCACACATATCAATTAATTTTTTATCTTCGTTTACAAACTCGTTTGCTTTTGGTAAAACACCATTAAAATATTGAGTTATCATAGCAAGCGTTCTGCTTACTAAGTTTCCTAAATTATTACACAAATCACTATTTATAGTGTTAAGAAAAATAGAAGACTCATAAGGCACATCATTAAAAATTGGACCTTCTTTTAACAAATAATATCTAAGTGCGTCTGCTCCATACCTGTCGCTTAGCACTTTAACATCAAATCCATTGCTTTTACTCTTTGATATTCTGTCGCCTTTTGATGTAATAAAACCAGTGGAATGCACTTGTTTTGGAACTTCCAAACCTATTGCGTGAAGAAGTATTGGCCAAATAATTGTATGGAAACGAGTTATATCCCTTCCCACAAGATGAATAGCAGGCCAGTACTTTTTAAAGTTTTCGTCATTTTCACTGCTATAACCAAGTGCGCTTATATAATTTATTAAAGCATCGCACCAGACATAAATAACATGCTCCTCATCAAAGGGAGCTTTAATTCCCCAATCAAAGGAAGTGCGTGTTAAACATAAATCTTGAACACCATCTTTAATAAAATTATTATAAATTTCATTTTTTCTACTTTTGGGAACTAAAAAATTAGGGTTATCGTTAAATAACTTTTCAATAAAATCTTGATATTTACTAAGTTTTAAAAAATAGCATTTTTCACTGGTTTTTTCCACAGGTCTATTGCAATCAGGACAATTACCATCTTTAAGATCTTTGGCAGAAAAATATGTTTCGCAAGGAACGCAATAAAGCCCTTCATATACACTTTGATAAATATCGCCGTTATCATATAACTTTTGCATAATTTTTCTAACACAATCAACATGCTCTTTATCGGTAGTGCGGATAAACTTGTCATACGAAATATGAATGCTTTTAAAAATATCTTTAAAATTATCCACAACACCATCCACAAACTGTTTAGGAGTCAGTCCTAGTACCTCTGCCGAACGCATCACTTTCATACCATGTTCATCGCTTCCTGTTAAAAACATGACATCTTTGCCATCCAATCTAAAAAAGCGCGCGCACGCATCTGCAAGTATGGAACAGAAACAATGACCAACATGCAAATTGCCACTTGCATAGTAAATTGGTGTTGTAACATAGTATTTTTCGCTCATAACTCCTCCTTAATTTTACATGTTACTATATCACAAAAATATAAAAGTGTAAAGCGGAATTGTTAGCACATTACTTGTGTTATTAAAGAAATTTCGCCAGATTTAATATAATTATTTATGTTTACAAATAAATTTTTAACACTAATAATCTATGGTAGTCAATTTTATTTTTAAGCCAAATAATATTTAAAAACTAAAACGCTTATATCATTAATGGTTTATCAAGTAAATAATTTTCAAAATTTAATTTTTTTTAAAAATAGATAACAAAAACTAAAAAGCAAGTTTAAATCAATTTCTTATTAACTACAAACTAATCATTTAATAAAGCAAAACTGTTTTAATTTTTAATTTTCTCTCATACCATAAAATATGAACATATTATGGACAACCCTGCTTATAATAAGCATTATCTTACTTATTATCAACCAGCCAAATAGTGTTTTTTCTGCGCTCATTGGCGGTGGTGAAAAATCAATTACACTTGCGCTAAAACTATGGGCAATCTACGCTGTTTGGTTAGGACTACTAAAACTCGTGGAAACTAGCGAACTAGACAAAAAGCTTGCTCGATTTTTTAGTCCGTTATTAAGGTTTTTATTTGGCGATATTAATAACAATATTAAAAATCAACTATCTATAAATTTAACAGGAAACATTTTTGGAATCGGTAACGCAAGTGTACCAAGCGGAATTGAAGCGATGTATTTAATGTATAAAGAACAGCCATCTAGAAGTCCCACATTCGCTATGAGTATGCTTATATTAATCAACTCATGCAACCTTCAAATTATCCCATCCACTATCATTGGGCTTAGAATGTTAAGCGGAAGTCAAAACCCAGCCAGCATTATTTTCCCGTCAATAATAGTTTCAATTATATCGCTTGTTATAGGCATCACACTTGTTAAGCTTTTCTATAAAAGGATAAAAAGATGAGTGCATATCTTCTTCCTGCATTAATTGTGTTTATATTGCTTTATTCTGTATATAAAAAAACAAACGCCTATAAAGGTTTTACAGACGGCGCAAAATCATCTTTTGATTTAATACTTACTATTTTTCCATATTTAGTGGCGATATTAATGCTTTTTGAAATCTATACAATAAGTAATTTAAATGTTGCATTCTCGTCTTTTTTTGCACCCTTTTTAGGGTTTTTAGGCATACCGAAAGAACTAATAGAACTAATTGTGATTAAAAATTTTTCAGGAGCGGGTGGACTTGCGATGCTTGAAAATCTACTCGTAACCTATGGAGCGGATTCTTATATCGGGCGCTGCGCATCAGTTATAGCTGCAACAAGCGAAGCAGTTTTTTTTATTTCTGTAATTTATTTTTCAAAAACAAAGATTGAAAAATATGGAAAAATTATTGCTATTGCATTATTCACAAACTTTATTTCTATTATTATTACCTGCCAAATCTGCAAGTTTATATAACATTATTACTATTAATTTTTAGTATCTGTATTAACCGCACCACGCGGATGTTTTTTCCTATAATCGTTTTTTATTTTTAATAGTTCTTTATCTATAGGTATTATTGCATGTTCAAGACTAACGCCTTTTTCTTTTGTTGCGTATGCATAACAAAAATCATCATTATTATTTGCATATTTTTTAAACAGTTCTAATTTTTCATTATTTGTTAATATTAAAAACTCATCACCACCCAATCTGCAAACAGTTCCATAATTTTTTAAAGAAGAAGTTATTCCAATAATCAATTTATCGCCGGAAGCATGGCCAAATGTGTCGTTAATTGTTTTTAGATTATTAAGATCTAACATGATAACAACAACTTCTTCATTTATAGTTTTTTTAATTAATACACGACCATAAAACTGCCTATTATAAACACCTGTTAAATTATCATAGTAAACAAGATTATTTTTAGTTCGTAAATACAACCATTCAATTATTTTTTTACACATATTGCCCACCTTTTGTTTATAATAAATTAATGTTCTTTTCTAACCATAAAATCTATTTATTAATAACTTAATATCAAAACTATTATACATTATTTTTCAAAATTTCTATAATTTTTAGCACAACTAAAATAAAATAATTTTACTATATACTTTATACTTTTAATAAAAATATCTGTCTGATTAAGCAGATATGAACAGCGTTTTTCATCTTAATTAAATTTAATACGCTTATGTTAAATAATTTGATTAAATTTTAAAATGCAAATACAAAAAAGGAAGAAATTAAATTTCTTCCTAAATCCAATCATTCAAGGTATCGTTTAAATTGTTATCTTGTCATAAACACGCTATTATCCAAAGCCGCAACCGCGCCTCTGTGATAGTCTTCTGCGATATTATTTTGCATTTGTCTATTTTTAACATAATTACAAATTTCTTGATATCCACTTAAATTTAATTCTTCTTTAAATTCTTTTGGAATATCAAGTCTTTCAATACTTTTGTTATCTACCACAAACAAGCCTTTGTCAAGGTTGCAAATTAAATGTTCATAATGGTTTTTATGATGCTTTTGAATATGAGCCAATGTTGATTGTGCTTCTAATAATTGTTGTTTGCTTGATGGAACAACAGAGGTAATAAATAAATTATTTTTTCTATTACCGTAATAACTAATATGTGCTTGTTTTTTTAAAAGAGCTTGTTCTAAAAGATGTGGAGAATTTGGGTTTTTTATAGAATCATAATTACAAGGTATAAAATTCCACACAGTTCCATATTCAGGACAAGTTTTAATATAACCACGCGTAGTCACTTCCACGCCATAATTTCCACTCACAATATCTGGCGCGTTTTTTGAATCGCCGATGATAACATCACTATTTTTATCAAAAATAACGCCTGCTTTTTGCAAATAGTAATATGCTAGAACTTCTTCTAGTCTTGCAGTATTATTTAATTGAACATTTTGGGGTAAAGATGCCGTAATTCTTTTAGCAGCATTTGCTTGCATATGATATGGAACAACAATTTTATCGTTTACTTTCAAAATTTGTTTATTCATAATATACCCCCTAAAATTTTGTTTTTTTAAAACTAATTATTAATGTAGATAAATTATTAATTGCTAGTTTTATTGTAACAGTAACGAGACAAAAAGTCAATACTTAAACTTGTATTTAAATTAATATTTTTATAAATATTTAGTCATTTCAATCTTGTATATTTTCCCAGTCCGTTTGATTTGATGCTTTTTATAAATAGTTATTGATTTCTTGGTTTTTCCATGTTAAACTTTTACTAAGATGGAGAAACATAATGGAATCTAATTCAAGATATAATGAAGAGCTTTTTGAAAAATTTTTAGAAATAATAGCTCCGAACCCTCATAATAAAATTAATCTTCCGGAAGGAATAAAGAATATTTTATTTAACGAAGATTATTTTAAGCAATACGCCAAATTTGAAAAATCATATTCGGGCAGTATTTTAACATATGGAGATATTACAAACTTTCAAAATAATTATCTAAGAGAAAAGCATCTGCTTGATAGCGACGAAATAAAAGCTCGCTCATTAACTGGTAAAAAAATAACAATAAAAAAGGATGACTTTAATCACGCTTTTCTTTCAGATAATTGGGGTGGGCTAAATTTTTCGCAAAAATATACCATTCTTCATTGGTTGCAGTCCACACTATCAACTAAACCCAACCTTCCCACTATTGATTTTATTTCAACATCTCCCAATAATGATGGTGATGCTTCTTACTTTCGTAATATTAATGCAATTTATTTAAAATTCTCCAACCTAAACTCAGGTCTCTTCATAGCTAGCGCTTTAATTCATGAAATGGATCACTTCAACTGTTTGACCAATCCGGATATTAACAAAGTTATAAAAATTAGTGACAACGAGATAAACCTTAAAAATTATTTAACATCAAAATATAGACAAATTGATGCAATAGATATAGATATATTTCAAGTACCTCAAACAGATAGGAATAGTGTTTTATTTTTAAAAAACATTTTATCTCCGATAGAAACAACAAAAACACATAATAGTGATGTTAATTCATTTATGACATTTAAACAATACATGCAAAACGAACTTTATATTTTTTCACCCATAGAAAGAAAAGCATTCGCAGAACAAAGTAGACATTTAAACACTATGATGGAGAATCAATCGGTGAAATTCTTGGACAGATTGATATTAGATGAAATTAACAAACGCTCAAATGATGTTCAATCATTAAACATAGCACCCGTTCTAAAAAATTTGGACGATGACATAAAAAATGAGCTGTTTAATAAAACTATGCAAACAAACTATTACCTTAATAATGATTTAGGCACGACACAATCATATTCAAAATATGCCATCAAAACTAACGGTATGCTTATTGAAATCTATGACTATTTTAAAGGCCAAAACGGTGAAATTATCTTTGGAGAAGAAAGATAATCTTATTGTTATACCTTACCCATCATAAAACAGAGTATTATCTCCGTTATGAGATTTGGATAACTTATAAAAATACGCCGAATAAGAAAATAAAACCGCGGTATATATGAGGATAACCCCTATAAAACAAAAAAAGCGAATTAATTTTTTGGATAGATAGGTTTTTAAAATTTATCACTATTATATAAATTTCTATCATATTTACTAAACTCACTTTCCCAACTCTGCCATTCATTTTATGGTCGGGGTTTTTTTGCCGTTATTTCGAATTTAAATTTACTTTTTCCAATCTTAAAATTCACTATTGATTCCTAGTTTTTTTAATGTTATAATATTTACAAAAAATTAGAAGGAAAAAAATGGAACTAAGTACAACACATGATAAACAGTTTGAAGAAGTTTTAGAAGATTTTATAAAAACAATAAAATCCATAAAAAACTTTTATAATAGTCAACTAAATACTCTTCCGAAAGAGTTAAAATATATTTTATGTGATAAAGATTATAAAGAAAGATTTGCCGCATTTGAAAATTCAAAGGGCGTTGTTTTAAATCATAAAGATATTGTAAACTTTCAAAATAAGTATCTAAGAGAAAAGCATTTGCTTAATTGTGATGAAATAAAAGCACGCTCATTAAAGGGTAAAAAAATAACAATAAAAAAAGATGATTTTAACCACGCTTTTCTTTCAAATAATTGGGGTGGACTTGATTTTTCACAGCGATATACTATTCTTCACTGGTTACAGTCTACGCTATCCACTAATCACAAACCACTTCCCCCTATTGATTTTATTTTGCCATATACTACAAACAGCGCAGGTTCTTACAATTATAGAACAAACTCACTTTATTTAAACTTCTCCAACCTAAATTTAGGTATTTACATGGCTGGTAATTTAATACATGAAATGGACCATTTTAATGGTTTAAACAAACCTGATATTAATGACTATGTACAGATTAATAACAAGGAAGTTTCTCTTAAAAATTATCTAATATCAAAATATAGACAAATTGATGCAATAGATATAGATTTATTTCAAGTGAACAAAGCAGATTGGAATAGTGTTTTATTTTTAAAAAACATTTTATCCCCAATAGGAACAACAAAAACACATAATACTGACGTTAATTCCACGACATCATTTAAACAATATATGCAAAACGAACTATATTACTTTTCACCTATAGAAAGAAGAGCCTTCACAGAAGAAAGCAGGAAGTTAACCTCAATGATGACACATCAACCGATGAAGTACTTGGATAGAGCGGTATTAGATGAAATTAAAAAACACGCTGATAAAATTCAATTATTAAAATATTCGCCAGTTCTTAAAGAATTAAACGATACTAATAAATATAATTTACTTGATACAGTATTTCAAGTAAATTATTATAATTCTAATAGTGATTTATATATGTCGCAAAAATGTGTTAAATATGAATATGAAGCCGATGCCATGTACATTGGAATTTATAACCATTTTAAAGACAAAAATGGCAAATTATCTTTGGGGAGATAGGTTTTTAAAATTTATCACTTATTTTATAAATTTCTATCATAATTTACTAAACTTACTTTCCCAACTCTGCCATTCATTTTATGGTCGGGGTTTTTTGGCAGTTGTTTCGAATTTAAATTTACCTTTTCAATCTTATAATTCACTATTGATTACTTGCTTTTTTAATGTTATAATACTTACAAAAAATTAGAAGGAAAAAAAATGGAACTAAGTACAACACATGATAAACAGTTTGAAGAAGGTTTAGGAAATTTTAGAATAATATCTAAAAAAGATAATAGTCAACTGAACACACTTCCAAAAGGATTAAGAAAATTATTTTTAAATCATGATTATATAGAACTATTTACTGTATTTGAAAATTCAAATACTGACGATATTTTAACTTATGAAGAGCATATTGCTAACTTTCAAAATAAGTATCTAAGAGAAAGGTATGTACTCGATTGTGATGAAATAAAAACACGCTCATTAACGGGTAAAAAAGTAACAATAAAAAAGGATGATTTTAACCACGCTTTTCTTTCAAAAAATTGGGGTGGACTTAATTTTTCACAGCGATATACTATTCTTCACTGGCTACAGTCCACACTATCAGTTCACACTAACCTTCCTTCTATCAATTTTATTTCACCATATATTACTCAAGACGAGATAGGTGCTTATTTTGACGCAACTAATTTAATTTATTTGGATTTTTCAACCTTAAATTCAGGTATCAACATAGCTTGCACATTGATTCATGAAATGGATCACTTCAACAGTCATTTGAATCCTGATATTAAGAACTTTATACAAGTTAGCAAAAAGGAAATAAATCTTAAAAATTATTTAAATACAAAAAATAGTAAAAAAGCAATAGATATAGATTTATCTCAAGTGAACAAAGCAGATTGGAATAGTGTTTTATTTTTAAAAAACATTATATCCCCAATAGAAGCAACAGACACAGAAAGATGCGATGTTAATTCTATAAAATCATTTAAACGCTATATGCAAAATGAACTATACTACCTTTCACCTATAGAAAAAAAAGCATACGCAGAAGAAAGCAGACAGTTAAACACCATGATAGCAAAATCAGTGGAAGGGATAGATAAGAAAAAACTAGATAATATTAATAAAAAATCTTACAATATTCAATCACTATGCTACTCACCTATTCTTAAAAGATTAAACGAATCTAGCAGAGATTTACTACTTGATAAATCCATGCAAACTGACTATTACATTTATTCTGATTTGGATATGACAACAAAGTTCTATAACTATGATCACAAACTCAATAATATGTTTAATGATATTTACGACCATTTTAAAAACAAAAACGGTAAAATTTTGGAAAGATAGGTTGTCTATAATTTTATATTTTATTCTTAAAACATGTTACATAATTTCAGCATAGAAAAAATTTTTATAAATATTTATTTCCGTTGTTTATAAATAGAAAGTAATTTCTAATAAGATAATTTTAAAATAGTCAAAAATATGTATTTTTAATACTGTTTAATTATGGAATTTCTGTGAACCCACTTTTTATTATTAATTTTTATAATTTATACTAGACAACTCGCCTTATTTGCAAAGTTTTTTTGTTGCATATATATAAAATAATCAAATTTTCAAAACTTCTATTATTTTTAAATTTTTTTAAAATTCACTATTGATTCCTTGTTTTTTTAATGTTATACTTTTTTTAAAATTAAAGGAGAAAAGACGCATGGAAAGAAATAATCCAGTTCAAAGTGAAATCCAAAAAGATGGCTTACGGATAAAGTTTAATGAATTTTATTATCAAGCAAGTATAGTTAAACTTCCAACGATTTTACAAAAAAAGTTAGACAACGCAGATTATAAAGAAAAATTTGATTCATTTGAAAGATCAAATGAGGGCGTCTTTTCCTTAGATAGCATTAGCAATTTTCAAAATGAATATCTAAGAGCAAATTTTGTGCTAAATTGTGATGAAATAAAAACACAAACAATATTGGGGAAAAAAATATCATATAAAAAAGATGATTTTAACCATGCTTTTCTTTCAAAAAATTGGAGTGGGCTAGATTTTTCGCAAAAATATACTATTCTTCATTGGTTGCAGTCTACATTATCCACTAATCACAACCAGCTTCCCTCTATTAATTTTATTTCGCCAGACTTTAATATGGTAGGAAATGTGAACGATTCTTATAATTATAAAACAAAGTCAATTTATTTGAATCCCTCTTTCTTAGATTCCGGTCTCAACATAGCCAGCGCATTAATTCATGAAATGGACCATTATAAAAACTTTTTAAATCTTGATGTTAATAGTATCGTACAAATTAATAATAAAGAAGAAAACCTAAAGAAATATTTAAGAAAAAAATATAATGAAAAAATAATAGATATAGATTTATCTCAGGTGGATAAATCAGATTGGAACAGTGTTTTATTTTACAAAAACATTCTGTCTCCAATAACCAGAACAGGCACAAAAATTAATGATGTTGATTCCATAGACGCATTTATAAAATACATGCAAAACGAACTGTACTACTTTTCACCTATAGAAAAAAAGGCATACGCAGAAGAAAGCAGACAGTTAAATATCATGTTCGCAGATCAAGTGAGAGGATATGACAGATTAATGCTAAATAAAATTAATAGACACACGAATAAAATCGAATCACTCAGCTACGCACCAGTTCTTAAAAGACTAGGTGAAGATAGCAGTAACGAGCTACTTAATGCAACTATGCAAGCAAACTATTATAGTCGTCATGATGATTTGTATAAGTCGCCAGAATGTGATAAATATGAACATGAAAATAATAAAAATTTTAATAATATTTATAATTACCTTAAAAACGAAGATGGCGAATTATCTTTAGAGAGATAGTTATCTTCTTTCATATTCAATTACTGCCAATTTACTCTAATCACTTCTTGATTTCTTGCTTTTTTAATGTTATACTACTTTAAAGTTAGAAGGAGAAAAAGACACATGGAAATAAACAAACCAATTCAAAGTGAAAGCCAGCATGATGACTTTATGAAAAAGTTTAATGAAAACTTAGTTAATCTTCCATCTATTTTGCAAAAAGAATTAAACAGTCAAGAATGTAAAGAAAAATTTGATGCCCTTGAAAAATCACGCAACTGCAAGATTACCTCTGAAGATATTATGAACTTTCAAAATGATTATATAAGAGAAAAATATTTGCTTGATTGCGATGAAATAAATATCCAAACAATGTTGGGAAAAAAGATAACTTATAAAAAAGACGATTTTAACCAAGCCTTTCTTTCAAAAAATTGGGCTAGGCTTGATTTTTCACAGAAATATACTATTCTTCATTGGCTACAATCCGCACAATCTAGTAACGCAGACCTACCCCCTATGAATTTTATCTCGCCAGATTCTAATATTGTAGGCAACATGGGAGGTGCTTGCACTTACAGTATCAAAACAAACTCTATTTACTTGGATTCCTCTTTATTAGATACAGGTATTTATATGGCCAGCGGTTTAATTCATGAAATGGTCCATTACAATGACTTTTCAAATCCTGATATTGATATCACTCATATTAAACATAAGAAAATCAATCTTAAGGAACTTTTAAAATCAAATCCTAAAAAACTAATAGATATAGATATAACTCAAGTGCCCGAAACAGATATAAATAGTGTGTTACTTGCAAAAAATTTGGCGTCTCAAATTGTGCCAAAAGTTATTACTCCCGTTAATTCCATACAAACATTTATAAATTATATGCAAACCGAACTATACTACTTTTCACCCATAGAACGAAGAGCCTATGCAGAACAAAGCAGACAGTTAAACAACATGTTTGCAGAACATGCAACGGGACATGATAAATTATATCTTGATAAAATTAACAAGCACACTAATGAAATGAAAACCTTAGAGTGCTTACCAATTCTTAGCAAATTGGATGCAAATAGCAAAAACAAACTTCTTGATGCAAACATGCAAGTAATGTATTATACTACTGATAAAGATTTATCTAAGTTGCCAGAATGTGAAGATTATAGCCTTAAAGCCTATGAGATGTATATGAAGGTTTACGACCATTTTAAAAGCGCAGATGGCGGAATAAATTTAAAAAAGGATGAATCATCTATGGAAAGATAGAGATTTATATTATCACTAGCAATGCTATTTAGTTTTATAGTATGCAAATGAAAAAATACTCATTATTTTGAGTATTTTTTTTAATTTAAAACAATAGGAAACACCTGGGGCATTTCACAAAATTGGTTGTATTATCTCTTTTTATTAACAACTTATCGTTTTTTATATTTATTACATAATATGAAATTAAATATCTAACTCTATTAATCTTCTTATAATAGGATTTTTCCGTTTTTATTTTTCATATCACAGTTTATTAATTTTAGTTATCGCTTTCTATCATCAACTTATAAACTTCACTTTTTTTAACATTTCTTAACTCCGCCACTTGTTTTATCGCAGAGTTTTTTTCACAGCCTTCGCTTATCAATTTTTCAACATGTTCTTTAATAGAAAAATCATAAGTGTTTTCGTTTTTTCCTTCCACCACTAAAACAAATTCGCCTTTAACTTTCCCATCGTAACCTAATTTAAGAGTGGTATGCGCCCCTTCTTCAAATTTCTTAGAAATTTCTCTAGCCACGAAACACTTTCTATCACCAAGTTCATTAAACAAAAATTCAAAAATTTTTTCAATATTATGTGGTGATAAATAAAAAATCAAACAACCGCTTACATTTTTATAAATGGTCAATAGTTTTTTTCCGTCTTTTAACTTTGCAGGCAAAAAACCTAAAAATGAAAAAGGTGGATTATATCCGCTAAGCACAAATGCGTTTATGAGCGCACTTGCGCCCGATATAACAGTGTACGGCAAATCTTGTGCAATACATTCATTAATTAAAATATTTCCGGGATCAGAAACGCATGGCATTCCCGAATCACTAATAAGTGCAATATCTTTTCCTTCTTTCAGGTGAGTTATAACTGTGTCCAATCTTTCTTTTTCATTAAATTTGTGATATGAAATTAATTGCTTTTTAATACTATAATGATTTAATAACTTAATACTATTTCTAGTATCTTCACATAAAATGTAGCAAACATTATTCAACACTTCAACTGCTCTAAAAGTTATTTCAGCTAAATTTCCAATTGGTGTTGCCACTATATATAACACTATTTGCCTCCCGTAAATTTTTTCAACCGCTTAATGTAAAAACGCTATTCATTTCTTTTTTTTCGGCAATTAATTTTTTTTCTTTTTATTTGATAATTAGCCACCAGACCGACTGCTTACTGGTTTTTAACCGACATTATTTTATTTCCCTTTCATAATTATTGATATTTCTACTACTCAAAATTAAAACTCATTAAGCTCTATTTTCATACCGCTTTTACCACCTCTAACTCCTTCAATTAGCACAACATTTAGCCCTTTTGCCTTTCTAATTTTTAGGATTTTAGGTTCAATGGAATGCTGTTTCATAATGAATATCATTTCCGCCAATCGTTCTTCTTTATTGATAATATAAAGCTTGCCACTATACTTTAAGAGTTGTTCGCATTCTTCTATAATCTCTTTTAGCGTTACTGTTACTTCATGTTTTGCAATCGCAATTTCTTCATTAACACTAAGTAAACTACTGCTTTTCTTTTTATAAGGTGGATTACAAACAACTATATCACAAACCCCTTTGCCTATTAACTCACTAACATTTTGCAGTGGTTTATTAATAACTTCCACTTCGTCATTTAAATTATTAAGCGCAACGCTTCGCTTACTCATCTGAGCAAGTCTTTCTTGAATTTCAACAAGATATGTTTTGCTAGCGTTTAGTTTTTTATGAAGCATAAGCCCAATAACACCGCTTCCACTACATAAATCCACCACCACTTTTGCCTTTTTAATTTTAACAAAATTAGCAAGTTCAATAGCATCAGAGGTAAAACAATAACCATCTGGATGTTGTAACACCACCAGATTATCGCTTAATTTTTCTAGTTTTTCACTTTTTTTTAGCATTTTGATTTTCCTGTGTTGGCTTTTTAAGTTTTACTTCCGCTAGTGGTAGTTCAACAACCTTTATTTCATTATCCTTTTCAAACTTTACAGTTACTGTTTGTTTTAATAAATTGTTAAAAGTTACTATTCCCTCACCTTGTTCAGTTTGCACTGTGCTGTTTAACTTTGGCATTAGTTTAAGAGTTTCGGCATAGGCATCATTTTCATAGCTTAAACAACACATAAGCCGTCCACAAACTCCACTAATTTTAGTTGGATTCAGTGAAAGCCCTTGCGTTTTGGCCATTTTTATACTCACTTTATCGAAGTCGTTTAGATATTGAGAACAACAACATTCCTTACCACAAGCACCATAGCCTCCTATGGCTTTTGCTTGGTCCCTTACTCCTATTTGTCGCAACTCCACCCGCTTTTTAATCGCCACAACAAGCTCTTTAACTAAATCTCTAAAATCTACTCTTCCTTCGCAAACATAACTTATAATAACCTTGCTATCATCTAGTGTGAATTCTACTTCCACTATTTTCATATCAAGTTTTAGTTTATCAATAATCGTTTGCGTAATTTCCCAGATTTCTTCTTTCCTTTTGCTTAAGTTAGCAAGTTTAAAAATATCTTCATCAGTTGCTTTCCTTACCACTTTATTTCGTTCTTTATTATCGTCGTAAGGGTCTTTAATAACTTCGCCAATTTCTAAGCCCCGCACTGTTTCAATAACCACCTTATCGCCAATAGAAAGCACTAGGTTATTAGTGTCAAACGCGTATGACCTGCCCGCTTTTTTAAATTTAATATCCACAACTTTTGCCATAAAGGCCTCCATTCTTATTTATTTTAATAATTTTTGTTTTTATATAAAAATTTTTCTTCAAGTATACTCATAAACAAACTGTCAAATATAGCCGTTTGTCCGCAGTGTGATTCTAACTTTTTATAAGCAGTGTTAATATGTTTTGATATTTTTTCAAGTACTTTTGGTGAGTAATCGCTCGCATTTTGAATAAAGTATTTGGTCAAATCGCTATCTTTAATGTTATCCTTGTTTGTTAAAAATATTGCATAATTATTTATAAGGATTAGCATTTGATCAAGAAAGGTGGGCATGTCGTCACCTTTAAACTTCAACGCTCTTTCGACATGGTGCAAAACATCTGAACTTTTTTTCATTTCAAAAAACACATCACTCACAAGCGATAAAATTTTTGATATATTTGCGTTTTCTAAATACTCTTTTGCAACCGTTAAATTCCCATTAGATGCCACGCACAAAGTTTGCAATTCCTCACTTTTAAAGTTGGTTTTAACGCTAAAAATATTTATTAAGTCCTCTTTTTCTATCAAGCGCTCTGTGATTGTTTTAACTCGAGATTTAATAGTGGTTGCAACATTGTTTTCATTATTTACAAGTAAAATAAAAATAACAAAACTTGTGGGCTCTTCTAATGTTTTTAGAAGAGCATTTTGTGATTGGAGGGTGGCATTATCAAAGTTTTCAATTATATAAACTTTATGCTTGCTTTCAAAAGGGGCTATAAAAATATCACTTGCTATTTTCCTGCTTTCTTCTACTGTTAATCTTTCTTTGTCGGGATAAACTGCTATATCACTATGAGTACCATGAAGCACTTTTTTACATTCAAAACACTCCAAGCACGGCTTGTTATTATTCGCACAAAAAACTTCGCACGCCATTAATTTTGCATATTCGTTAATTTTTATTTTATCCGTGCTCACAATCATATAAGCATGATGCAACATGCTATATGATATATCATTTCTTAAAATTTGATGAGTAAGTGATTTTTTATAAATGTGCTCTAAATTCATTCTGTAAGCCTTTTAACTGATTAAAGTTTAGCACATTAATGCTGTTTTAGCAAACGACTAAAATTCATATTTTAATATGTATCTAAAAAAAGTAGTTTGAATAAATAATCACTATTATTCAAACCACCAAAAAACTTCCTCTCCAATAGAAACTCGACAAATATTTTTTAAGGGAAAATTTTGTCGACATATTTACGCACCCATACATATATATCTTCCATATTATCAATAAAGATAACTAAAAGCACTAAAGCAACTAAAAAAAATACAAACCCAATAATTGCGTTTACCATTCTTTTTTTCGCCTGTGCCCTGCCGTCACCTTCTGCCTTAGCATAGTTAACGCCAAGCACTATCACATAAATAACACCAAATGCAGCAACTACTCCCGTTAACCACAGCATGGTTTGTTTGATTATATAAAGAGCTTCCTGAGTGTCCTTAAGTTTAATCCAACCTGAATCAAATGTATTCAAAAATAAATTAATATAATTTAACATAACCACTCCGTTTTAATCTTTTGTTGCAATTATATAACATTTAGTTTAATTCTACTTTTTAGAATACCACATTTCACACGATTTTGTAAACATTAATTTGCTAATTAATTTGTTTTATGAAATTTTAATAGCAATATTATTATTTTTTTGCTATACTAATGCAAATGGAGCTATATAAAAGTTGAAGTTTTCAGTGTTAAACGATATAAATTTAGTTATTTCTACTAAAGAAAATGGTGTTGTTTTCGATGAAGAATGTTGTACTTGTATGTGTGTTATTTTAACTAATGATGGAAAAATTGCAACAAACTTTTTAGGTTCTCATAATCCATTTATAATCTCGCAACTTCAAAGGGCTCAAACGGAATATTTTAAGGTGTTAAAGCGTAAACTTAAAAAAGATTATATAGAGAATGCTACATCTCCCCCTTTAAGCCCTGCAACTCCCAACGAAACTAAACAAATATAATTAAATGACCCTTGATTAATTGCTAAAGTGATTAAAAATAAAGGAGCTATAAAAAAATGGACGACAAAAAGCAAACTGAAACCGCTGTGGAAACAAAAACTGCGATAGAAACAAAAAAAGAGGTTAAAAAACCCAAGGCCGAAGTAAAAAAAGAATCGCAAACAAAAAAGAAAGTATCTAATCTTAATTTGGATAAACCTATTGAAGTAGACAAAGAAAAGGCAACAGAAGTGGCAAAAGAAATGGTGAGTGAAGACACTCGTTCTGCCACTGCAAAGTTTTTAAATCTTAAAAAGCCTGAAAAGGAAGAGTTGCCTGCTGACATTAAAAAACACAGAAAATGGGCGTGGACAGGATATTTATTGTTTTTTGTGCCACTTCTTATTGATAAAAAAAGCGAATTTATGCGGTTGCATGCAAATGAAGGGTTGGAAACAAATATAATAGATGCGCTTGCTGCTCTTCTTCTTATTTTAGGAACTTCATTAAAAAGCACAGCAATATTTTGGAAAACGGTTTTTATTTCCATGTTTTTCTTAGGCATAGGTTTACTTTTCTTAACAACTGTAACAAAAGTGTTCATGATAATTCAATCTGCTCGTGGAAAAAAGAAACAAACACCATGGCTTTGGAAAACACGAGTTATTAAAAGATGGGATAAACTAAAAACAAAACAACCAAAATAAATCATATATAAATGTGTTTAAGATTATATTATATTTGAATTTTAAGTTTATAAAAACTTTTCTTATAAGGCTTTAAAAAATTAAATAATCTTATAAAAATAAGCCACCTGTCTTACAAGTGTAACAGGTGGTTTTTTAGTGGTTAATCTTCGAATTATAATAAATAAACCTGTAACACAAAATCTAAAATACTAAAATGAAATTTGCCTTAAAATCAATTTAAAGTTAAACTAAAACCGTGTAAAAATCAGTTATAGTTACTACTACATTTATATGTTTAAGTCTTCGTATTAATAAAAACATTTATGTTAAACTATCACACAAAACTACTTTATTTAACAAACTTTTTCAAATAATTTTTTGCCTTTATATTTTAATAACATTAAAGCAGTTACCAAATATACTGTTGACCAAACAAGCAAAATTAATAAAAACCACAGATAATTATTTCCGCTCATAAACCAAGTTGTGAAACTAAAAAACAACACTAGCGGAAGCGCACCAATAAAAATATTTAATAAAAGACTAATAGCAAGACTTGCGCCCTGCTTTACAACTTCCGTTTCTTTTTTCCATATAAGTTTAGGGAATTTTAAGTTTATAACAAGCCCCATTACACTACAAGCAAACACTATAATTGCTTGGATAACAAATAGTGCGATAGCATAAAAGATACTTATGTAGTTAAGTATTAAAAATATAACATTTGCTATAATTAAAGGAATATATATGAGTAAGAAACTAAATAAAATTTTTGAAAATGCCATAGTGTTAAAACTAATTGGTAATTGTTTTAAAATTTGAATTTTTTTGCTTTCCATAGAAATGCTTGAAGTTGTTGTTGTACACATGCCAACAAGCATAGAAATAATCCCTAAATACATAATACTCATCATATTCATCAAAAAATGTTTTTCGGTAGGGGTAGCAAGATTATTAAGTTCTACTTTAATTATAATGCCAAACACCACTGCTAATACCACTATCATTAGCGGTCCCACTAAAACATTAACCGTCCAAATAGAACTGCCAAAAAACGATTTGGATTCTTTTTTTAACATTGCACTAAAAGGCGATTGCTTTTCAAAGGAAATTGGTTTTTTTGAAATCTTTACTTTTGTTGTTAATAGATGTGAATTTATTTTTGTGTATGTAACGCTTATCACCCAAATCGCAAGAATAAGATAAGCAAAATTTATTAATATAAAATAAATAAAGAAAAATACATTGCCGTCTGTTATAGCAGTATTTAGAAAATAAATAAACGGCAAAGTTATTTTAATTGCTAAGGGTGTTTCCCCGTTTACAAATATATTTGGTAAGCCTTGCGCAGAAGATAGAAAGGAAACGCCCATAATAATAATAATAAAAAGAAACATAAAGATTGTGCTAAATAATGTTTTATTTTTAAGTCTTGATGTTATCAAATGAATAAAAAAACCTAGTATACAACCAACTAGCAAAATAAACATAGGTAAAAATAGTAGTGATACAGCAGCCATAGTTATAGCCAGCACACTTATAGGATTATAAATAAAATATGCTATGAATGACGGTAAAACGATTATTAGGTTATATAAAAATATAGATATATATGCGGTGATAATCTTAGCAGTAACCACTTCCCAATTTCTTAGTGGCAAACTTGCTAGCGTTTGATAGTCTTTGTTTTTATAAAAATGTTCGGGTATTTCATAAATAACAATCATCAAGCTTAAAAATACCGATATTATTAAACCATAAGTAATGATAAATTTTTCTGCCTGCATTGCTTTTAGTGGCATTGCAAATCCCCAAACAAATTGAAAGGTTACGGATGCTATTATACTTGCAAAAATAACAAAAATAAAAATTATTAGCATTATATTTTGAATTTTTTTCTTGGTAATAAAAGATGCAAGCCGTGCAATAAATTGTTTAATATATATTTTTGTAAGCGATAAAACATTATTCATTTTCCAGCTCCAAAAACAATTTTTCCAAACTTTTCATTCCGCGAATTTTTGCCATTTCTCCGCTAGCTACAAGTTTTCCTTTTTTAATTATTGCAACATGCGTGCATATTTTTTCTGCCACTTCTAGCACATGCGTAGAATAAAAAATTGCGGCACCACCTTTTACAAACTCGTTCATTATTTCCTTAAATTCATGGCTACTTTTAGGATCTAATCCCACAAATGGCTCATCTAACAATAGCAGTTTTGGATTATGTAAAAGTGCCGAAACAAGTGCTAATTTTTGTTTCATGCCATGTGAATAACTAGAAATCGGCGCTTTCAAATCATTATAAATAGCCAATCTTTTTGCATACTTTTCAATATTTTCTTGCCTTTTATCTTTATTAATTTTATAAACATCGGCAATAAAATTAAGGTAATCAATGCCTTTTAAATGTTCATACAAATCCGGATTGTCAGGCAAATACGCCATAATATTTTTAGCCTCAATGGGATTTAATTTAATGTTTATATCATCCACTAAAATTTCTCCCTTTTCATATTCTATAATTCCTGCAACCGCTTTTAAAGTTGTTGTTTTTCCTGCGCCGTTATGACCAATAAATGCCCAAATCTGACCACTTCCAACTTGCAGTGTTAAATCATCAACTGCAACCTTTTCGCCATATTTTTTTGTTAGATTTTTAATATTAAGCATGCGTTTTTCCTTCTTATTTTTTAATTTCTTTTGTAGTATATAATATTTAAAATTAATTTCATAACAAATAACTTATTTTATATGTGAATTTGCATCTTTAATTTATATGTGAGAGATAAAAATTATACTCCGGTTATATTAAAAGAATTAACTTTTAAAATAATGCCGACTTTTTTTCTTGATTTTTTAACATATTTATTATTTTCGTACTGCTTTATCTCTTAATGTATCCTTTTGCCTAAAATGTTGCGCCTGCTTTGGATATTCTGTTAAAAATATTAATATGTTTTTAACTCATTTTTAAGTTACTTTTCTCACGCTTACAAAAAAAATCTCCTATGATTTATTTACCATAAGAGATATTAGCTTTTGTTTGTGTTCAATTTTTAAAGTGTATTTATGGTTGATAATCTATTACTAAATAGCGTTTTGGCTCCACTCCTTCGCTGTGCGTAGATAATCCTGGAATTTCTTGTAATGTGGAATGAATAATTCTTCTTTCAAAACTATTCATAGGCTCCAATTTTAGTCCTTTTTTCATTTGAACAACCTTTGTTGCCATTCTTTTTGCAAGTGCTTGCAAAATATCAATGCGCTTTTGACGATAATTTTCAATGTCTAAGAAAATCTTTTTCTTGTATTTATCATATTTATTTTTAATAATAGCGTTTATTAAATTTTGCACTGCTTCTAAAGTGTTACCATGGTGACCAATTAAAACTCCTAAGCTAGCCCCTTCCATTATCATATATAGGTCATCATCCAGCACTTTATAAGATACTTGCCCTTCAATTTTTAAAATGTTCATTATATCATTTAGAAAGGTTGTTAAATCATCCACCACTGTATTTTCTAATTTTGATAAGTCAGCGCGTTCCACTCCATCCTTTTTCTCAAAACTTGCTTTTTTTATTTGAGTTAAAACTTGTTTTGCCTGTGTTTGATTATTTACCGCTTCTGCTTTCTCTTCTTCTGTTTCAAAAAGAGTTAGTTCAACTTTTGCTTTTTTTAGCATAGTTTCTTTTTCTAAAACTTCTATTGTCACTTGCTCTCTGGTTGCACTTAGCATTTGCAAACCTTTTTCGATTGCAAGTTCCACTGTTTTTGCTTCTGCTACAATTTTTCTCATTTTATCTCTCTTTTAGTTCTGCTATAAGATGCAGTCCTTTTCATTTCATTATTATATTGAATTTTATCGTCTATCTTATCAACAAGGAAGTTCACAAGTGGTCCTGTTATAAAGCCAACTATCGCACCCGCAACGATATAAATACCAAATGCAGCGTTGTAAAGAAGTGTGAAAATACCCATAATAAGTGGCATAACATAAGTCATTGCTTTGCCACCTTCTGGGCCGGCAATATACTCTTTATTCTCTTTTTTTGCTTTCATTTTATTCATAATCACAGTAACTTTCATGGAACCGTAAGTAAGCAATGCTGCCAAAATACTAACTAAAAACATTCCGTTCCAACCATGATAAATTGCGCCTTCCCCTCTATCAAATGAGTTTGTTACAATTTTAGCATACTGCTCTTCATTAATCTTTTGCTCTTCGTTTAAATTTAAATGTTTAACCAGGTCAGAAAAATCCTTATAAGTTAGCACTATTCTTGTGCTAGTGTCTGGCCTCCAAATATTTTGAATCCATAAAAATCCTGTTTTTATGTCGCTGTATGAATTAATAACAGCAAGCTCAGCTTCATTCGTTGCTAGTTCCTCGTCAGCTGGATTAATGGAAATAACTTCATTAAATTTATCTTCATAAATTGCTTCCATTTGAGTATACTCATTATAAATCTTATAAGAAGCAATGGTGTTAAAAGAACTTAACAATGTGAAAAATATTGTTAGCGTTAGTGCCATATAAACAAGCATCCCCACGCAAGTTCCAATCACCGAATGATTTTCTCTTTTATAAAGTTCCATGGTCTTTTGGTTTTCCATTTGTGGATTGTTTGAGTATTTTTTCTTTATCTTCTCGATCTCTGGTTTTAATATTTGTTGTACTCTTGAATTTTTCTTAGAAGTGTATTTGTTTACCACATCTAACGGAAGTAGCGCTAATTTAATAATCACAGTTATTAAAATAATTCCTAACACATAACTACCTAGCCAATTTTCAAAAGCAAATAAAATATTAAACCAAAATCCTGTTGGTTGCGGGATTGAGTTTAAAAAACCCATTTTTTATCTCCTTTTATGTTTATTGGCACATAGTCCTCGCCAGCCTTATTATGAGGCAAACACGAACTAATTCGCCGAATAGCAAGCGAACTGCCTGCCACTACCCCATGTTCTTTAATCGCAATAATTGCATAAGAAGAACATGTGGGATAATAAATACAAGATTTTTTTAAAAAAGGTGATATGCACCATTTGTAAAAGTAAATGGGAATAAACAATATAAATTTAATTGGAAAACAAAGAAATTTAATCATTTTACTTTTACACCTTATCTTTAAGTTTTTGAGTTTTATTTAGTAAATAGAGAACATTTTGTTTTAGTTCTGCGTATGAAATGTCGCCTGCCCCTTCTCGTGCAACAAAAATATATGTGTACTCACTTTCCATTAAAGCAATTAAATCCCGTAAAATACTGCTTAATCTGCGTTTTATTTTGTTACGAAAATATGCTTTCCCTATTTTTTTACTAACGGAAAAACCCACTCTTACTGGATTTTTAGGTGTGGATGTAAACAATAAAACAAGATATTTGCTCGCAGAAGATTCTCCGTTTGAATAAATATAATTGAATTCTTTTCTTTTTTTCAATCGGTTTTCTTGCTTTAACAATCCTTTCCCCTTTTTAAAAAAAATTAAAAAACAAACAAATTGCGTTTGTTTTTAATTCATCTTTACGCACTTAACTTTGCTCTGCCTCGGTTTCTTCTTTTTTTGATTACATTTCTACCGCTCTTGGTTTTCATTCTTTCACGAAAGCCATGAACTTTGCTTCTTTGCTTTTTTTTAGGTTGGTATGTTCTTTTCATGTTAGTATATCCTTTTATTATTTATAGTTTGTTTTAAATCTTTTTTAAGTTGTTAACCTTGGTTTTTATAACAAAAAACACCTTTTAGTGGTTTTCGAACCTTAAAAGTTTTAAATATTTTCAAGTTATCAAACAATTTATATTGCATAGTTTTTCTGTTACCGGGTTATGCTTTTTATATAAAATTTTCAAACTTTTTACTTCACTGTTAAAAGAAAATTTCCCTTCGCATTGAAGTACTGTTAGTTTTGATTGATAGTACAACCAAAACTTTCTCTATTATAATTAATAATAAAAGTAAAGTCAATAATAATTAAAAAATATTTAAACAACGGTTTTTTAAAATTATAAAAAAAGGCAAAGTGTTTTTCGCTTTACCTTTTATAATTTATTTATTATGAAGCAATCTATGAATTAGTTCATCATTTTCCCCCAGCAATTCCTTATATACTTTTTTAACTTGCTCATTTTCATGACTTGCTCTTACTTGCGACTTTTTATCGTTTAGATAAAGTGGTTTAGCTCGTTTTTTAATAACTTCACTTAACTGTATTTTTGAGTAATCTATAAGAGGTTGACCGCCACCATTAACACATCCTCCCGGGCACGCCATTATTTCCACAAAATCAACTTGTGTTTTCCCTTCTTTTAAATCTTTAAGGAATAATCTTGCATTATTTAGTCCATTAATTATTGCAACTTTCAGCGTTTTAGTGTCGGTTTTTATTTCCACTTCTTTTCTTCCAATAGAATCTCTAACAATTTCAATATCTACTGGCTTTTGCGTTTTATTTAAGTGTTGACTGGCAGTTCTAAGCGCCGCTTCCATAACACCACCAGTTGCTCCAAATATCAATCCCGCTCCGCTATATAACCCAAACGGTTGATCAAGTTTTCCGTCAGGTAAACTTTTGTAATCAATGTTTTTATACTTTATTAATTGTGCTAATTCCCTTGTGGTTAGAATAGCATCAATATCACCATACTTTACTACTTCATGTTTTTTAGCAGTACACGGCATGATAGACACAATCCTAACTTCTTTATTTTGCTGTTGAAAATAATATTTAACAAGTGCGCCTAGCATTTCATTAGGCGATTTACAAGTGCTTATATTATGTCTAAACTCCGGCTCAAACATCTCCATGTATTTATACCAGCCGGGGCAACAACTTGTGAACATAGGAAGTGGTCCAGTACCTTTTGTCAATCTATTAATAAGTTCTTTACTTTCTTCCACGATTGTGAAATCCGCGCCGGTGTTTACATCAAAGATATGGTCAAATCCCAGCCTTCTTAATGCAGTTACCATTTTGCCTTCGGTGAAGGTGCCAATAGGAAAACCAAACTCTTCTGCCAGCGCCACTCTCACTGACGGCGCAACTTGCACAACCACTTCTTTAGTTTTATCATTAAGCATTCTAAGCACTCTGTTTATATCGTTTTTCTCACTAAGTGCATTTGTTGGACA